>JGI2924J29684_1078776_pt1 | contig 287169 bp, 244 predicted proteins | sample BenlonsequencITS_FD_29684 | JGI IMG/M metagenome (IMG submission 29684) | reverse complement strand
GCCAGCTCGTCCAGGCGCGCTGCGGTCTCGGCCTGCCACAGCGACAGGATGTCGTAGCGGCTGGCCAGTTCACGGTCGAGCCGCGCCGACAGCGGCGCGACCTGCAGCAGATAAGCCATGGTGTTCTCCTCGAAGCGTGCTCCGTAGACCGCGCCTGATGTCAGTTTCGCGGTGTTGAGTGTGCCAGCCCGATCCGGCCTTTGCGGCGCCCGTCAGGTGATGGGCGCCGGGTTGAACAGCACCAGGTCGTTATGCAGGCGGTGCTGCTCGGCCCAGGTCTTGCGGCGGCCGCTGGCGACGTCCAGGTAGTAGTGGAACAGCTCCCAGCCGAGCTCCTCGATGCTTGCGCGGCCACTGGCGATGCGCCCGGCATCGATGTCGATCAGGTCCGGCCAGCGCTCGGCCAGCTCGGTGCGCGTGGCAACCTTGACCACCGGCGCCATGGCCAGGCCGTAGGGCGTGCCGCGGCCGGTGGTGAACACGTGCAGGTTCATCCCGGCCGCCAGCTGCAGCGTGCCGCAAACGAAGTCGGATGCCGGGGTGGCGCAGAAGATCAGGCCCTTTCGCGCGACCCGCCCGCCCGGCCCGACCACGCCACTGATGGCGCCGCTGCCGGATTTGACGATCGAACCAAGGGATTTCTCGACGATATTCGACAGCCCGCCCTTCTTGTTGCCCGGCGTGGTGTTGGCGCTGCGGTCGGCGGCGCCGCGCTCCAGGTAGCGGTCGTACCAGTCCATCTCGGCGATCAGCGCATCGGCCACTTCCGGCGTTTCGGCGCGGGCGGTAAGCATGTACACCGCATCGCGCACCTCGGTGTTCTCGCTGAACATCACCGTGGCGCCGGCGCGCACCAGCAGGTCCGCCGCATAGCCCAGCGCCGGGTTGGCGGTGATGCCGGAGAAGGCGTCGCTGCCGCCGCACTGCATGCCGAGGATCAGCTCGCTGGCCGGCACCGTTTCGCGGCGGCGCTGGTCGAGTTTTTTCAGCCGCGTTTCGGCCAGCGCCATGATCTGCTCGATCATCTCGCCGAAACCGCTGTTCGATTCCTGCAGGCGGTACAGCCAGGGCTCGCGCAGGTCCACCGAGGGATCGCCCTCGTGCATCACCTGCTCGGCCTGCAGCTTCTCGCAGCCGAGGCTGATGACCAGCGCTTCGCCGCCGAGGTTGGGGTTGCGCGCCAGGTTGCGCACGGTGCGGATCGGGATGTAGGCGTCGCGGGCATTGATCGCCACGCCGCAGCCGTAGCTGTGGGTCAGCGCGACCACGTCATCGACGTTCGGGTATTTCGGCAACAGCTCGTCGCGGATGCGCTTGACCGCGTGTTCCAGCACGCCGGTGACGCATTGCACCGTGGTGCTGATGCCGAGGATGTTGCGCGTGCCGACCGTGCCATCGGAATTGCGAAAGCCTTCGAAGGTATAGCCGTCCAGCGGCGCGAGCTTGTCCGGCACGGCGGTGGCACGCGGCAGGCTTTCCAGCGGCGGCGCGCTGGGCATCTTCAACTGCGTTTCCTTTACCCAGCTACCGCAACGGATGGGTTCGAGCGCGTAACCGATGATCTGCCCATAACGGCGCACCGGCTCGCCTTCGCCGATATCGACCAGCGCGACCTTGTGGCTCTGCGGCACGGCCTCGACCGTGACCAGCCCGCCCTCGAACTGCGCACCGACCGGCACGCCGCCGTCATTGACCACCACGGCGACGTTGTCCGCCTCATTCAGGCGGATGCAGCGCGGGGAGTCCTGGTGGGGAATCAGTTGCACGGTTTCGCTCATGTCTGCTCCGGTTGGTCCGGTTGTTGTTCTGTTTGGCGATCACCGAGGATGCCATGCATGGCCGACCTCGGACGGTGAACGGCCGAAGCCGTCCACCGGGTGCTTCGCTCAGCGCACCATGCAGGGCTTCTTGTTGTTGAAGGTCCAGTCCGGGATCAGGTACTGCATGGCGATGGCGTCGTCGCGGGCGCCCAGGCCCTTCTCCTGGTAGTGGGCATGGGCCTGCTGCAGGGCATCCCAGTCGAGTTCGACACCCAGCCCCGGCTTCTGTGGCACCGCGACCTTGCCGCCGACGATCTTCAGCGGCTCGAGGGTCAGGTGCTGGCCGTCCTGCCAGATCCAGTGGGTGTCGATGGCGGTGACGCGGCCCGGTGCGGCGGCGGCGACGTGGGTGAACATCGCCAGCGAGATGTCGAAGTGGTTGTTCGAATGCGAGCCCCAGGTCAGACCGAAGTCGGCGCACATCTGCGCCACGCGCACGGAGCCGGCCATGGTCCAGAAGTGCGGGTCGGCCAGCGGAATGTCCACCGAGTTCAGCTGCACGGTGTGGCTCATCTGCCGCCAGTCGGTGGCGATCATGTTCGTCGCGGTGGGCAGGCCAGTAGCGCGGCGGAATTCAGCCATCACTTCGCGGCCGGAATAGCCGTTCTCGGCACCACAGGGGTCTTCGGCGTACGCCAGCACGCCGTGCAGGTCGCGACACAGGCCGATGGCTTCGTCCAGCGACCAGGCGCCGTTGGGGTCCAGCGTCACGCGGGCGTCGGGGAAGCGCGCGGCCAGGGCGCGGATGGCCTCGACCTCTTCTTCGCCGCGCAGCACGCCGCCCTTGAGCTTGAAGTCCTTGAAGCCGTAGCGCTCGTAGGCCGCCTCGGCCTGGCGGACGATGCTCTCCGGCGTCATGGCCTCCTCGTTGCGCAGGCGGAACCAGGCGTCATCGGCGCCGGATTCGTCGCGGTAGCCGAAGTCGGTCTTGTTGCGATCACCGATGAAGAACAGGTAGCCGAGCATTTCCACTTCATCGCGCTGCTGGCCGTCGCCGAGCAGTGCAGCGACGGGCACCTCAAGGTGCTGGCCGAGCAGGTCGAGCAGCGCCGACTCCAGTGCGGTGACGGCGTGAATGGCGATGCGCAGGTCGAAGGTCTGCAGGCCGCGGCCGCCAGAATCGCGGTCGGCGAAAGCGCGGCGCGCACGGTTGAGCAGGGCGTTGTATTGGCCGATGGGCTCGCCGACCAGCAGCACGCGGGCGTCTTCCAGCGTCTGGCGGATGGCTTCGCCGCCCGGCACTTCGCCGACGCCGACATGCCCGGCGCTGTCCTTGAGGATGAGGATGTTGCGGGTGAACCAGGGGCCGTGAGCGCCGCTGAGGTTCATCAGCATGCTGTCCTGCCCGGCGACGGGCACGACGGTGAGTTCGGTAATGCGGGGTGTGCCCGTTGCGGCAATGGTCATGGGTGTCCTCTGTTGTTCTTGTCGGGGATGCGGCGCCCGCGCGGGGCGCCGTTACGCAGTTTCGCAGCGTGGCCTTTCGACCGGCTTTCACCTCAGCCGATGTAGGTGGTCTTCACCGTGGTGTAGAACTCCTGGGCGTAGCGGCCCTGTTCGCGCGGGCCGTAGGACGAACCTTTGCGGCCGCCAAACGGCACGTGGTAATCCACCCCGGCGGTGGGCAGGTTGATCATCACCATGCCGGCCTGGGCGTGACGCTTGAAGTGATTGGCGTACTTCAGCGAGGTGGTGCAGATGCCGGCGGACAGGCCGAACTCGGTGTCGTTGGCCATCGCCAGCGCTTCATCGTAGTCCTTGACCTTCACCACGTTGGCCACCGGGCCGAAGATTTCCTCGCGGCTGATGCGCATGTTCGGGTCGCTGTCGACGAACAGCGTCGGCGCCAGGAAGTAGCCCTCGGTGCCACACTTCACCCGCTCGCCGCCGCAGGCCAGGCGTGCGCCTTCCTGTTTGCCGATCTCGATGTAGCGCAGGTCCTGCTCCAGCTGCGCCTCGGACACCACCGGGCCGACGTCAACGCCCTGCTCGAGCGCCGAACCAACCTTGATCTTCTTGATGCGCTCGACCATCGCTTCGACAAAACGGTCGTAGATGCCTTCGGTGACGATGATGCGGCTCGACGCCGTGCAGCGCTGGCCGGTCGAATAAAACGCGCTCTGGGTGCACAGCTCGACGGCAACGTTGAGGTCGGCATCGTCCAGCACGATCTGCGGGTTCTTGCCGCCCATCTCCAGCTGCACCTTGGCGCCACGCGCCACGCAGGTCTGGGCGATACCGCGACCGACACCCACCGAGCCGGTAAAGCTCACCGCATCGACATCCTTGGCATTGACGATGGCCTCGCCGACCTCACGGCCCTTGCCCATCACCAGGTTGAACACGCCGGCCGGGAAGCCCGCACGGGAGATGATCTCGGCGATGGCCCAGGCGCAGCCGGGAACCAGGTCGGCCGGCTTGATCACCACGCAATTGCCGAAGGCCAGCGCCGGAGCGATCTTCCAGGCCGGAATGGCAATCGGGAAGTTCCAGGGGGTGATCAGGCCGATCACGCCGAGCGGTTCGCGGGTCACTTCCACGCCGACACCGGGGCGCACCGACTGCAGCGTCTCGCCGGCCTGGCGCAGGCATTCGCCAGCGAAGTACTTGAAGATATTGCCGGCGCGGGCGACTTCACCAATGGCTTCCGGCAGGGTCTTGCCCTCTTCCCGCGCCAGCAGCGTGCCGAGTTCTTCGCGTCGGGCGAGGATTTCCAGGCCGACCTTTTCCAGCGCATCGGCGCGCGCCTGGATGCCAAAGGTGGCCCAGGCCGGGAAGGCGCGACGGGCGGCGGCGATGGCCTGCTCGACCTGTGCGGCATCGGCCTGGGCGTACTCGCCGATCACGTCAGAGAGGTCGGACGGGTTGGTGTTGGCCTGGTAGCGATCCGAGCCGACCCACTGGCCGTCGATGAAGTTGTCGTAGCGTTGTACGTCAGCCATGCAAAGTGTCCTCTGATGATGCCCGACGCGGCCGTTCGGCAGCGTAGCGCCGGGGCGATTCCGGAAAGGCTTACTGGGCGCCCTGCTTCTCGATCAGCACCGCCAGGCGCTCGTATTCGTCGGGCTTCAGCTCGGTCAGCGGCGCGCGCACCGGGCCGGCGTCGTAGCCGGAGATGCGTGCACCGGCCTTGACGATGCTGACCGCGTAGCCCTTGCAGCGGTTGCGGATGTCCAGGTACGGCAGGAAGAAATCGTCGATCAGCTTGCCGACAGTTTCGTGATCCTCGCGGGCAATGGCCTGGTAGAAGTCCATGGCGGTCTTCGGAATGAAGTTGAACACCGCCGAGGAATACACCGGCACGCCCAGCGCCTTGTAGGCGGCGGCATAGACTTCCGCGGTCGGCAGGCCGCCGAGGTAGCTGAAGCGCTCGCCGAGGCGGCGGCGGATCGACACCATCAACTCGATATCGCCGAGGCCGTCCTTGTAGCCGATCAGGTTCGGGCAGCGCTCGGCCAGCTGCTCCAGATGCGGCGCGGTCAGGCGGCAGACGTTGCGGTTGTAAACCACCACGCCGATGTTCACCGACTTGCAGACCTGCTCGACATGCAGCGCTACGCCTTCCTGGCTGGCTTCGGTGAGGTAGTGCGGCAGCAGCAGCAAACCCTTGGCACCGAGGCGCTCGGCTTCTTGCGCCATCTGGATGGCCAGGCGGGTCGGACCACCGACACCGGCAAGGATCGGCACCGTGCCGGCGCAGGTGTCGACGGCGGTCTTGATGATCTCGCTGTACTCGCGCGGCTCCAGCGAAAAGAACTCGCCGGTGCCACCAGCAGCGAACAGCGCCGAGGCACCGTAGGGGCCGAGCCATTCCAGACGCTTGATATAGCCGGCGCGATGGAAGTCGCCCTGCGCGTCGAAGTCAGTGACCGGGAACGACAGCAGGCCGGAAGAGAGGATGGCCTTCAATTCTTGTGGATTCATTATTCGAGCATCCTGAATGCATGTTGAGGAGGTACAAGGGCATCAGCCGTGAGATACGTTATCGTACAACTAAAAATAGTCCAACCGTTTTTTCTTCGCATTTTCTTCAGCGCTGAAAGCTGAATGAAAGCTTTCTGCCTTTCACTCCTCCCGCCAGGGCAAGCGGTGCGAAGTCTGCTGCTTAATGGCATAAGCAGTTGAGCAAACCCAGGCAAATGCACTGATTATTTCGTTTGACAGCTGACGTAGCGAACTGTAAAAAATCCTCCATAGTCGTACGACGACCTATGACCACAATAACAATAGCGAGGCCCCGGACATGTTCCGCAATTGCCCGTCCCCTGCGCAGCCGCCGGCTGCCGATACCACCATCCGCCGCACCACCCCAGCCAATTCTCACAGGGCGACTGTCCCGGCAGCTCGCTTCGCCTGCAGCGGAGGCCGTGCACAATGAGTCAGCCGTTCAGCGCGACACCCCATGTAAAGAGCATGCAGGTCATCCCCGTGGCCGGCCACGACAGCATGTTGCTCAACCTCTGCGGCGCCCATGCCCCCTACTTCACCCGCAATCTGGTGTTGCTCACCGACAATGCCGGCAACACCGGCATCGGCGAAGTACCCGGTGGCGAAGGCATCCGCCAGGCACTGGAGCGCTGCCGGGCGCTGGTCATCGGCCAGCCGATCGGCCTCTACAACCGCACGCTCAACAGCCTGCGCAGCGCCATCGCCAGCAACGCCGCCGGTACGCCGCAGGCAACCCGCCACGAGGTGACCTCCGAAGCCGAGGCGGCGGTACTCAAGCAGCCTCACGAGATCAACCTGCGCCTGGACAACGTGATCACCGCGGTAGAGGCCGCCCTGCTCGACCTGCTCGGCCAGCACCTCGACGTGCCGGTAGCCGAGCTGCTCGGCAGCGGTCAGCAGCGCGACGCGGTGCCGATGCTCGCCTACCTCTTCTATATAGGTGATCGCCAGCGCACCGACCTGCCCTATCTGGCCAGCACTGGCGAGGACTGGTACCACCTGCGCCATCAGCAGGCGCTGACCCCGGACGCCATCGCCCGCCTGGCCGAGGCCGCGCGTGCGCGCTACGGCTTCGCCGACTTCAAGCTCAAGGGCGGCGTGATGCGCGGGGAGGAGGAGATGCAGGCGATCGCCGCGATCAAGGCGCGCTTCCCCGATGCCCGCGTGACGCTGGACCCCAACGGCGCCTGGTCGCTGGACGAAGCCATCGCCCTGTGCAAGGGCCAGGGCCACCTGCTCGCCTACGCCGAAGACCCCTGCGGCCCGGAAAATGGCTACTCCGGCCGCGAGATCATGGCCGAGTTCAAGCGCGCCACCGGCATTCCCACTGCCACCAACATGGTTGCCACCGACTGGCGGCAGATGGGCCACTCGCTGCGCCTGGAGGCAGTCGACATCCCGCTGGCCGACCCGCACTTCTGGACCATGCAGGGCTCGGTGCGCCTGGCGCAGATGTGCGAGCAGTTCGGCCTGACCTGGGGCTCGCATTCGAACAACCATTTCGACGTCTCGCTGGCCATGTTCACCCACGCCGCAGCCGCCGCGCCGGGACGCATTACCGCCATCGACACCCACTGGATCTGGCAGGAAGGCCAGGAGCGCCTGACCCGCGAGCCACTGCAGATCGTCGACGGCCAGGTGCGCGTGCCCGAGCGCCCGGGCCTGGGTATCGAGCCGGACATGGACCGGATCATGGCCGCCCACGAGCTGTACAAGAAGGTCGCCAGCGGCTCGCGCGACGACGCCATGGCGATGCGTTACCTGGTGCCTGGCTGGACCTACGACCCGAAGAAACCCAGCCTCGGCCGCAATACCTGAACCCGCAGCCCAAACCCGGAGAACTCCAATGAAAACAATATTCCGCGCCTCCCTGCTTTCCGCCCTCGTCGGCATCGCCGGTCTCGCTGCCGCCTCCACCACGATGGCCGCCGATGTGAAATGGCCGACCCGCCCCGTGCAGGTGGTGGTGATCGCCAACCCCGGCGGCGACACCGACTTCAACGCCCGCACCATGGCCAAGTACTTCAACCAGATCACCGGCAAGAGCATGGTGGTGACCAATATCGCCGGCGGCGGCGGCACCCTGGCCGCCGAGCAGGTCAAGGGCGCCGCAGCCGATGGCAACACCATCCTCTTCACCCACCCCGGCCAGCTGATCGTCAACGAGGTCGCCGGCCTCACCGAGGACAGCTACGAAACCTTCGACGTCTCGTGCATCGCCGGCGTCGACAAGAGCACGGTGTTCGTCGCCTCCAAGCAGTCCGGCGTGACCAGCATGCAGGACCTGATCGACAAGTCGAAGGCCAAGCCAGGCAGCGTCACCTACGGCACCGAGATGGGCAGCTTCTCCCACGTGCAGGGGCTGATGCTGGAGAAGCTGACCGACACCAAGCTGAAGATGGTTGACGGCGGCACCGTTTCCGACCGCGTGGTGGGCATGCTCGGCGCCCGCCTGGACCTCGGCGCGATCACCTACGGCTCGGTGCAGGACTACGTCAGCGGCGGGCAGATGGTCGCCCTCGGCCAGCCCAACGACGAGCGCAACCCGCTGCTCGGCGACGTGCCGACACTCAAGGAGCAGGGCCTGGATATCACCATGGACAAGCCCTACGTGGTCGCTTTCCCGAAAGGCACCGACCCGGCGATCGTGAAGAAGATGGCCGACCTGATGAAGCAGATCACCGAGATCCCCGAGTACGCCGAGGACCTGAAGAAGTTCAAGCAGCCGGTGGCCTACTACGGCACCGAGGAAGCCAAGCAAATCCTGGCCAAGACCCGCGAGGACTTCATGCAATTCAAGGACGAGCTGCGCACGGCCAAGAAATAAACCCGACGCAGCGCCAGCCGGCTGAACGGACCGGCTGGCCGCTCCTCTTCGCGTACGGAGGTTTGCCATGACCACTGCGAACAAGAAAGAACTGACCATCGGTGTAGCCATGCTCGGCGCCAGCGTGGCCTATCTGGTGATGGCCTCTCGTGTACCTGGCCACGAAGGCATCGATGCCGCCACCGTGCCCTTTCTGCTGGCCGTCCTGCTCTGTCTGCTGGGCCTGCTGCAGACCCTGAGCGCTTTCACCCGCCATGCGCGGGCTGACGTAGGCACCAGCGATACGCCAGACGAGCCCAAGGCAACGGTCACCGAGCCGCTGACCGTACTCAAGACACTGGGCCTGATCCTGCTCTACGTCGTGCTGCTGGGACCGGTGGGCTTTCCCATCATGACCACGCTCTACCTGTACCTGCAGTTCATCGTGCTGACCCCGGTGGAGCGCAAGATCCGCCACCTGCCCTATGCGGGCATCGCGCTTGTCACGTCCATCGTCATCTATCTGCTGTTCCGCGAGGCCTTCGATCTGTTGCTGCCCGCTGGCCTGCTGAATTTCCTCTGAGGAATCGACCATGCTCGAATTACTGCAGCAAGGCTTCGGTGCCGTCTTCTCGCTCAACATCCTGCTGCTGATGCTCGGCGGCGTCGCGGTCGGCATCGTCTTCGGCGCCGTACCCGGCCTGTCGGCGACGATGGCAGTGGCGCTGTGCTTGCCACTGACCTTCACCATGGGGCCGCAAGCTGGCCTGTCGCTGCTCGTCGCGCTGTTCATCGGCGCTACGTCCGGCGGGCTGATCTCAGCGATTCTGCTGAAGATCCCCGGTACGCCATCGTCCATCGCCACTGTGTTCGACGGCGGCCCGCTGATGGAGCAGGGCATGGGCGTGAAGGCGCTCGGCGTCGGCATCGTGTTCTCCTTTCTCGGCACCATCTTCAGCATCATCGCGCTGATGTTCATCGCCCCGCAGCTGGCCAAGGTGGCGCTGAGCTTTGGCCCGCACGAATACTTCGCCATCGCGGTGTTCTCGCTGACGTTGATCGCCACCCTGTCGGCCGGCTCGATGGTCAAGGGCCTGTTTGCCGGCACCCTCGGCATCGCCGTATCCACCGTCGGCATCGCCCCGGTGGAGGCGGTGCGCCGCTTCACCTTCGGCGTCAGCGAGCTGAACGGCGGCTTCTCCATGCTCACGGTGATGATCGGCATGTTCGCCGTGGCCGAGGTCATCAAGCTCGCCGAAACCGGCCGGCATGCCGTGCGCAACAAGGCCGGTTCAGTGAGCATGAAGCAGATCAAAGGCTTCGGCTTTTCGCTCAAGGAGTTCCGCCAGGAGCTGCCCAACGCGACCCGTTCCGGCCTGATCGGCCTGGCGGTGGGCATCCTGCCGGGGATCGGTGCCGGCACCTCCAACCTGCTCTCCTACATCGTCGCGAAGAAGCGCGCCAAGCAGCCGGAAACCTACGGCAAGGGCAACATCGGTGGCGTGGTCGCCAGCGAGACCGCGAACAACGCCGGCATCGGTGGCGCCATGATGCCGCTGATGACCCTGGGCATTCCCGGCGACACCACCACGGCGATCCTGCTCGGCGGCTTCCTGATCCACGGCATCCAACCCGGCCCGCTGCTGTTCATCAGCCAGGGCCCGCTGGTCTACACCATCTTCGCCGCGCTGCTGGTGGCCTCGGTGATGATGCTGTTCATGGAGTTCTACGGCCTGCGCCTGTTCATCAAGCTGCTCGACGTGCCCAAACACATCCTGCTGCCGATCATCCTGGTGCTCTGTGTGGTCGGTGCCTTCGGCCTCTCCAGCCGACTGTTCGATGTCTGGTCGATCCTGCTGTTCGGTGTGCTCGGCTACGGATTCGTCAAGGCAGGCATGCCCGTCGCGCCCTTCATAATCGGCTTTATCCTCGGGCCGATGGCGGAGACCAACCTGCGCCGCGGGCTGATGCTCTCCGATGGCAACTTTGCATCCTTCTTCACCAACCCCATCGCCGCGACTTTCCTCGGGCTGGCCCTGGCCTTCGTGCTCTGGCAGCTGTACAGCGCGATGCGGCCACGGAGCGGCGTGCTCGGTCAGGCGCTACGCACCTGAACCTGCGCCCCTCTGCGCGAGCAGAGGGGCTGCCGTCACGGCTTGGTGCCGAACGTCTCGCTTGCCAGCGTCCAACCCGCCACCTGCTCACTGAGGCTAAGCCCCAGCCCGGCCCGAGTCGGCACCTGCATGCAGCCATCGCGGATCTCGAGCCGCTCCCGGAATAGCGGCTCCAGCCACTCGAAATGCTCGACCCACGTGGCATGTTCGTAGGCCGCAGCGAGGTGGATATGCAATTCCATGACGAAATGCGGCGCCATCACGATTCCACGTCGCCGCGCCGCCTCGGCCACCTGCAGGAACGGCGTGATGCCACCGATGCGCGGCGCATCATGCATGATCACGTCCACCGCCCCGCGCTCGATGAAGGCACAGGCTTCGGCCGCGCTGCCGAGCATCTCGCCAGTGCCAACCGGGGTGATCAGCTGTGCAGCCAGGGCGGCGTGGCCTTCCAGATCGTGGGCGTCCAGCGGCTCCTCGATCCAGGTCAGCTCGAACTCCTCCAGCGCCCTGCCCATGCGTGCCGCGGTGGTGCGATCCCATTGCTGGTTGACGTCAACCATCAGCGCCACCCCGTCACCGAAGTGCTTGCGCAACGCCTCGACCCGGCGCAGGTCGGCGTGCCGATCGGGCTGGCCGACCTTCAGCTTGATCCCGCCAATGCCTCGCGCCCTAGACGCCTCGGCCTTTTCGATGACCTCCTCGATGGGCGCCTGCAGGTAGCCGCCGGAGGTGTTGTAGCAAGGCACCGCGTCGCGGTGGGCGCCGAGCAGCTTGGCCAGCGGCAATCCGGCGCGGCGCGCCTTGAGGTCCCACAGCGCGGTATCGAAGGCAGCGATGCTCTGCACCGCCAGGCCGCCGCGCCCGATCGAGGCGCTGGCCCAGCTCAATCGGCTCCACAGGCGGGCGATGTCGTTGGGATCCTCGCCCAGCAGCAACGGCGCTAGCTCCCGCGCATGGGCATATTGCGCCGGCCCGCCGCTGCGCAGGCTGTAGCTGAAGCCCAGCCCCTTATGACCCTGCTGCGACTGCAGTTCAACGAACAACAGGCTGACCGACGCCAGCGGCAGCTGCCGCCCGGTGAGTACCTTGGCGTCGCTGACCGGCCGCTGCAGCGGCAGCTCCACCGCACGCAGGCCGATCCAGCTGATGCGGTCAGCTTCATAGAGGTCGCTCATTCGTGCACCGCCTCGCCAGTCAGGGGATGCGCTGGATAATCCGCCGGCTGATTGATACGGTCCAATTCATTAACGCTTTCGATTGATACTAGGAACGGATCAATGTTCGAACTCGCCCAACTGCGCTGCTTTACCACCCTGGCCAGCGAACTGAATTTCCGTCGCGCGGCCGAGCGCCTGAACATGACGCAGCCGCCGCTGAGCCGGCAGATCCAGCTACTGGAGCATCAGCTCGGCGTCGCGCTGTTCACCCGCAGCACGCGCTCGGTAGCACTCACCGCTGCCGGTCGCGCCTTCTTCGTCGAGGCCCAGGCCCTGCTCGACCAGGCCCACCGCGCCGCACAAGGTGCGCGCCTGGCCGCACTGGGCGAGAGCGGCTCGCTGACCATCAGCTTCGTTGCCAGCGCGGTCTACGACTTCCTGCCGCGCGCCATCACCCAAGTGCGCCGGGAACGGCCAGGTGTGGCCATCAACCTGCTGGAGACCACCACCTTCGAACAACTGCAGGCTCTGCGCGCGCGTCGGGTCGACTTGGCGGTGGTGCGCGAGCCGTTGCGGCAGCCGGGACTGGTCAGTGAATGCCTGCTGCGCGAGCCCTTTGTGCTGGCCACGCCGGCCGACCACCCGCTGGCGCAGCATCCGGCGCCGATGCTGGAAATGCTCCACGGCGAGCCGTTCATCCTCTATGCCCATGGCGCCTGGCAGCCGTTCAACGAGCTGCACACCGGGCTGTTCCGCGCCAGCGGTATCCAGCCCGAATTCGTGCAGTCACTCGGCTCGACGCTGACCATCCTCTCGCTGGTCAACGCTGGCCTCGGCCTGGCGCTGGTGCCGCGCGGGGCCAGCGCGATCCGCTTCCAGCAGGTACGCTTTCGCGAACTGCCGCTGCCGGCGGGCATCTGCGCCGAGCTGCATCTGGCCTGGCGCGACGACAACGACAACCCGGCGCTGGAAGCGGCGCGCGATGCCGTACGCCAAGCGGCCGGCGATATTGCCCGGGACCTGCCACCGCTCTAGCGGACCTGGTCGCATCGCAACCCCATATCGCTTCTCCTGCCTGCGCTGGCCCGCCCGTCGCCGCCGGCACCGCTCCGGCCGATCGCCCGCGGGTTCGCCCCAAACACTCGGTCGAGTCATGCGAGTGCCGCGACGTGCCACCCGGCTCGGATGGCCGGGCGGTTGGCGGCGCATGTGGCTCGCCGGCTTGCTCGGCCACTTACTGCGCTTACGTATCCATGACTTCATCAATACACAGATCAGCCTCTACGCTGAGCCGCAGCAAATCGCGCAAATCTGTACCGGCCGATCGGTGCGCAACTGAACTGTTCCGCTGGTCGAACAGGTCCTAATCTGGCTGACCGGGCATTGGACGGGCATCGCCGCCAGCACGCCGTGCTCAACCTGAGGATTTTTGGCATGCACGACGCAGAGATCGATCTGCATCATTTCGACCGGCGCATGGTCTGGGCCGGTTTTCGCCAGCTCGCGCCGATTTCCATCTTCGTCACCCTGTTCGGTGCCGCCTTCGGCCTCGCCGCGGTGCAGACCGGGCTGGACGATACGGTGATCCTGGCGATGAGCGCGCTGGTGTTCGCCGGCGCCTCGCAGTTCGCCGCGCTGGAGCTGTGGGGCACGCAGGTGCCGCTGTTCACCCTGATGCTCACGGTATTCGCCATCAACGCCCGGCACCTGCTGATGGGCGCCACGCTCTACCCCTGGTTGCGCCAGCTGCCGACGCGCCGACGCTACGGAGTGATGCTGATCGCCTCGGATGCCAACTGGGCGATGGCCATGCAGGCCTTCAACCGCAACCGTCCGGGCTTTGGCCTGCTGTTCGGTGGCGGCCTGGCGCTGTGGTCGTTCTGGGTGGTGGGCAGTTGGCTGGGCATCCATTTCGGCAGTGCGGTCAGCGATCCGAAGCGCCTGGGGCTGGACATGGTGATGGGCTGCTTCCTGCTGGCCATGGTGGTGGGCGGCGAAAAGAACCTGCGCATGCTGGCGATCTGGGGTATTGCCGCCGGCGCCTCGCTGCTCGCCTTCCGTTACCTGCCGGAGAACAGCCATGTGGTGGTCGGCGCCCTCGCTGGCGGCCTGGCCGGTGTGCTGTGGAAGGAGAAGATGCGTGAATCTTGATGCGACGGGCGCAGGCGCGCTGATCCTGGTGCTGGTCATGGCACTGGTGACCCTGGCGACGCGCTGGGGCGGCGTCTTCGTCATGGCCTTCGTGCCCATCGGCGACCGCGTCCGCCAGTTCATCACCGCCATGTCCGGCTCGGTGCTGGTGGCGATAATCGCGCCGATGGCCTGGCAGGGCGACAGCGGCGCGCGGCTGGCACTGCTGGCCACAGCGGTGACCATGCTGGTAGTGAAGAAGCCGCTGCCGGCGATTGCCGCCGGTATCCTCGCCGCGGCGCTGACCAGGCAATTCTGAGCAGTGGCGGCTGATCGCAGCCGCTCCAGCCGGATCACCCCCTGCATGCAGCCATAACGGGGGCGCACCAGCAGCGCCTCGACATCGAGCGGTCGCGCACCGCCCTCGTTGCGCAACGCTCTTTTCGGATAGTCATCATACAACTAATAGAAAACTGAAGACGGTGCCACGGCTTTATCAGTCTGGGGCGCCGCTTCTCTGCAGCCCTCTGTCGCCGCGCTTTAGCTTGACCAGCTCCCTGCAAGCGGCGCTGACAAGCGATATATCTCATCAAATACGACTTTAAGCCTGTTGACATTGATGCGGGCAAATGTTGATATTTAGCGCATGTCATATGACAACAGATGACTCCAAGAACAATAACGACAGGCACCCCGATGACTACCACTCCGACACCCCAATTCGGCCGTCTTCTGCTCACCGGTGCAGCGGGCGGCCTCGGCAAGGAGCTGCGTGAACGCCTGCAGCCCTATGCCCGCATCATCCGACTGTCCGATATCGCGCCGATGGCCCCGGCAGCCGGCGCGCATGAGGAAGTCATGCCCTGCGACCTCGCCGACAAGGCGGCCGTGCATGCCCTGTGCGAAGGCGTCGATGCCATCGCCCATTTCGGCGGCGTCTCCGTCGAGCGATCATTCGAAGAAATCCTCGACGCCAATATCCGCGGCACCTTCCATATCTACGAAGCGGCGCGTCTGCATGGCATCAAGCGCGTGGTGTTCGCCAGCTCCAACCATGTGATCGGCTTCTACCCGCAGACCGAAACCCTGGATGCCCATTCACCGCGCCGCCCGGATGGCTACTACGGCCTGTCCAAGTCCTACGGCGAGGACATGGCGAACTTCTATTACGACCGCTACGGCATCGAGACCGTCAGCATCCGCATCGGCTCCTCGTTCCCCGAGCCGGCCAATCGTCGAATGATGAGCACCTGGCTGAGCTTCCGCGACCTCACCGAGCTGATGCGCTGCGCGCTGTTCACGCCAGCGGTCGGCCATACCGTGGTCTACGGCATGTCCGCCAACCGCGACGTCTGGTGGGACAACCATCTCGCGGCGCACCTGGGCTTCAGCGCGCAGGACAGCTCCGAGGTGTTCCGCGACAAGGTCGAGCAGCAACCGCCATACAGCGCTGACGACCCCGCCGGCATCTACCAGGGTGGCGCCTTCGTCGCGGCCGGCCCCTTCGACTGATCGACCACCTTCGCCCGCGTAGAACAACAAAGAGAAACGCAATGGCCAGTGAAGCTGAACTCATCGTTGACCTCGGCTGCGCCACCGGCGAAAGCCCGGTGTGGGTCGCCGCCGAACAGGCGCTGTACTGGGTCGACATCCCCAACCGCGAGCTGCTGCGCTGGAATGCCGCCGATGGCCAGATTTCTCGCTGGCAGGGCGACGAGATGCTCGCCTGCATCGCCCGTCATGGCGACGGCTGGGTGGCCGGCATGGAGAGCGGCTTCTTCTCTTTGCAAACGCGCCCGGATGGCCGCCTCGACAGCCATCTGCTGGCCACCATCGATCACCAGTTGCCCGCGATGCGCATGAACGATGGCCGCTGCGATCGCGAGGGCCGTTTCTGGGCCGGCAGCATGGCGCTGGACATGGCCGCCGGGCACCCGGTCGGCGCGCTCTACCGGCTGGACAGCAAATCCATCGACGCCCCGCTGGTGCCACAACTGGACGGCTTTATCGTGCCCAACGGCCTGGCCTTCAGCCCGGATGGACGAACCATGTACCTCTCCGACTCGCACCCCAGCGTGCAGAAGATCTGGGCCTTCGATTACGACATCGATAGCGGCACGCCAAGCCGTCGGCGGCTGTTCGTTGACATGCTCGATCACCCCGGCCGGCCCGACGGCGCCGCGGTGGATGCCGATGGCTGTTACTGGATCTGCGGCAACGATGCCGGCTTTATCCACCGATTCACGCCCGATGGCCGCCTGGACCGTTCGCTCGCCGTGCCGGTGAAGAAACCGAGCATGTGCGCCTTTGGCGGCGCGCGGCTGGACACCCTGTTCGTCACCTCGATCCGCCCCGGTGGCGACCTCAGCGACCAACCGCTGGCCGGTGGCGTCTTTGCCCTGAACCCCGGTGTTACCGGACTGGAGGAACCCGCTTTCAGCTGAAAAAACCAGGGAAGGGCCGCTTGCCCGACCTCGCTTCTCGCAACGCTGCACACCAACAAAAACAAGATGGAGAGTGTCATGAACCTCAAACGCAAGTTGCTCGTTACCGCCCTTCCCTTCGCCTTCTGCATCAGCGGGCTGGCCCACGCCATGACGCTGAAGATCGCCGAGATCCACCCGGCCGGTTACCCGACCGTGGTCGCCATGGAAAACCTTGGCAAGAAGCTGGAAACCGCCACCAACGGCGAGATCAAGTCGCGCATGTTTGCCGGCGGCGTACTCGGTTCCGAAAAGGAAGTGATCGAGCAGACTCAGATTGGCGCGGTGCAACTGACCCGCGTCAGCCTCGGCTCGGTAGGTCCGGTAGTGCCGGCCACCAACGTGTTCAACATGCCGTTCGTGTTCCGCGACATCGACCACATGCGCAAGGTGGTCGACGGCGAGATCGGTCAGGAGATCCTCGACGCCATCACCAACTCGGACTTCAACATGGTCGGCCTGGCCTGGATGGAAGCCGGCAGCCGCAGCCTGTACACCAAGAAACCGATCCGCCGCATCGAAGACCTCAAGGGCATGAAGATCCGTGTGATCGGCAACCCGCTGTTCATCGACACCCTCAACGCCATGGGCGCCAACGGCATCGCCATGGACACCGGCGAAATCTTCAGCGCCCTGCAGAGCGGCGTGATCGACGGCGCCGAGAACAACTCGCCGACCCTGCTCGAACACAACCACTTCCGCGTGGCCAAGCACTACACCCAGACCCACCATTTGATCCTGCCCGAGCCGCTGCTGATGTCCAAGGACACCTGGAACAAGCTCAGCCCCGAGCAGCAGGCGACGGTGAAGAAACTGGCCAAGGAAGCCCAGCTGGAAGAGCGCGACCTCTGGGTGGCCAAGGAAACCGCCAGCAACGAGAAGCTCAAGGCCGAGGGCGTCGAGTTCATCGAGGTCGACACCAAGCCCTTCTACGACGCCACCGCCCCGGTCCGCGAGAAGTACGGCGCGCAGTTCGCCGAGCTGATCAAGCGCATCGAAGCCGTTCAGTAACCCTCGTGCAAGCGCATCGCGGCGGCCTGCACCGCCGCGATGCAATCGGTGGAGTCTCATGAAAAACCTGGTTCTAGGCGTCAATGACGCCATCTACCGCGCCTGCGTCATCGTCGCCGCCACAGCGATCGTGATCATGGCGACGATCATTCCCTGGGGCGTGTTCAGCCGCTACGCACTGGGTCAGGGCCTCGGCTGGCCCGAACCCATCGCCATTCTGCTGATGGTGCTGTTCACCTTCGTCGGCGCCGCCGCCAGCTACCGCGCCGGCGCACACATGGCCGTGCAGGTGCTCAGCGATCGCCTGCCGCCGCTGGCCCAGCCCTTCATCATCCTGTTCGTGCGCCTGGCCATGGCGGCCATCAGCCTGTTCATGCTGATCTGGGGCTACAAGCTGTGCGTCGCCACTTGGAACCAGTACCTCAGCACCCTGACCTGGATGCGGGTCGGCATCAGCTACGCACCGATTCCACTGGGCGGCTTCATCACCCTGCTGTTCGTCATCGAGCAACTGCTGTACGGCGACCAGAGCAAGCGCCGGGTCGTCGATTACGAAGCCCGTGAAGAGTCCAAGGAGTCCGTGTAATGGATGCCGTCGTCCTGTTGGGCAGCTTCATCGTCCTCATTCTGCTACGTGTTCCGGTCGCCTACTCCCTCGGCCTGGCCACCCTGGTCGGTGCCTGGTGGATCGACATTCCCCTGCACGCCGTGATGATTCAGATCGCCGGCGGCGTGAACAAATTCTCCCTGCTGGCCATTCCCTTCTTCGTTCTGGCCGGCGCGATCATGGCTGAAGGCGGCATGGCCCGGCGCCTGGTCGCCTTCGCCGGAGTGCTGGTCGGCTTCGTTCGCGGCGGCCTGTCACTGGTCAACATCACCGCCTCGACCTTCTTCGGCGCCATCTCCGGCTCATCCCTGGCGGACACCGCCTCGGTCGGCTCGGTGCTGATCCCCGAGATGGAGAAGAAGGGCTACCCGCGGGAATTTTCCACCGCGGTGACCATTTCCGGTTCGGTACAGGCACTGCTGACGCCGCCCAGCCACAACTCGGTGATCTATTCGCTGGCCGCCGGCGGCACCGTATCCATCGCCGCGCTGTTCGTCGCCGGCATCGGTCCGGGCCTGCTGCTCAGCGCCACCATGGCGACCCTGTGCCTGCTGTTCGCCCGCAAGCGCAACTACCCCAAGGGCGAAGTAGTACCGCTGCGCCAGGCGTTGAAGATCTGCGTCGAGGCGCTGTGGGGCCTGATGACCATGGTCATCATCCTCGGCGGCATTCTCTCCGGCGTGTTCACGGCCACCGAGTCCGCCGCGGTGGCAGTGGTCTGGGCGTTCTTCGTGACCATGTTCATCTACCGCGACTACAAGTGGAGCGAGCTGCCGAGAATGCTGCATCGCACGGTGCGCACCCTGTCGATCGTGATGATCCTGATCGCCTTCGCCGCGAGCTTCGGCTACATCATGACCCTGATGCAGATCCCGTCGAAGATCACCACCGCGTTCCTGGCGCTGTCGGACAACCGTTACGTGATCCTCATGTGCATCAACTTCATGCTGCTGGTGCTGGGCACGCTGATGGACATGGCACCGCTGATCCTGATCCTGACGCCGATCCTGCTGCCGGTAGTCGTTTCCTTCGGCGTCGACCCGGTGCACTTCGGCATGATCATGCTGGTCAACCTCGGGATCGGGCTGATTACCCCGCCGGTCGGTGCGGTACTCTTCGTCGGTGCCGCCATCGGCAAGGTCACCATCGAGAACACGGTAAAGGCCCTGCTGCCGTTCTACGCCGCGCTGTTCGCGGTGCTGATGGCAGTGACCTATATCCCGATGATTTCGCTGTGGCTGCCGAGCGTAGTGCTCTGATCCAGCTCACGATCTGCTGCGCGTCGGCCCTCCTGCGTTAAAAACAGGCTCGGAATGCTCATTTACAAAAGTAAACTCCGCTTCCTCGCCTGTTTTTGCCTTGTAGGGCTCTAGCTCGCAAGATCTCACACACTGCCTGCTTCGCTGCATCGTTTGCCGAGCTACTCGCCCAAGCAAAGCCGCCTTGTGCGCAGCGCCTCGTTTAAGGACGTATCGCCCTGCCATGTTAGCCACGCCATTTCCACGCCACATCGCCGTGCTGATCCTGGCCACTCTGGCCTGTTCATTCGCCGCCAACCACATCGCCGCGCGGATCGCCTTCGACCATGGCACCGGCCTGCTACTGGCCATGCTCTGCCGCGCCGGGGTGACGCTGCTGGCGCTGGCTGCGCTGGTGTTCTGGCGTCGTGAATCGCTGCGTCTGAGCCCGGCAACCTGGCGCTGGCAGATCCTGCTCGGCCTGCTGATCGCGGTGCAGAGCTTCTGCATCTATTCGGCGGTGGCGCGCATTCCGGTGGCGCTGGCGCTGCTGGTGGTGAACCTGTCGCCGATTCTGCTGGCACTGCTCACCTGGGCGCTCGGCGGGCCGCGGCCGACCCGCCAGGCGCTGGCGATCATGGGGCTGATCCTGATCGGCCTGGTGCTGGTGCTGGATGTGCCAGCACGCCTGATGAGCGCCGAGGCGCCGGATGGCCAGTGGGTCGCTGGCATCCTCTTCAGCCTGACGGCAGCGGCAGTGTTCGCGGTAGCGCTGTGGGTCACCGAGCACAAGCTGTCGAACATGGCCGGTTCGGTGCGCAGCATGCTGACGCTGCTCGTAGTGTTCGGTGCGTCGGCGCTGCTTGGCGCCAGTGACCTGATTCCCGGTGGGCTTGGATTACCCAACGCATCCGCCGGCTGGATCGCCCTGGGTTGCCTGGTCTTGCTCTACGGCGCGGCGTTTTCGACGCTGTTCATCTGCATGCCACGGCTGAACATCGCGCGCAACGCGCCGGTGATGAACATGGAGCCGGTGGCCGGCATGCTGCTGGGCTGGCTGGTGCTCGGCCAGCTGCTCGGGGCGATGCAGGTGGTCGGCGGCCTGATCGTGGTCGGCGGTGTCGTCCTGCTGGCGTACCGCCGCTAGGCCTTGCCGAAGGCCAGCCCGCCGCAGGGCGCGGCGGCTGGCTGACGAGGCGCGGGGTCAGCCGACCTTGCTCGCCTCCGCCTCCTCATGGGCCTGACGCAGCCGCTCGCGGCTGTTGGTCAGGTGCAGGCGCATGGCCGCCCGCGCCGACTCCGGGTCCTGTCGCGCGATGGCCTCGTAGATCTGCTCATGCTCGCGGCCCAGACGCGCCTGATAGTGCTGCTGATCGTCATGGGCCAGGCGCGCGGAATTGACCCGGCTGCGCGGGATCAGCGTCGTGCCGAGGTGGCTCATGATGTCGGTGAAATAGCGGTTGCCGGTGGCCTCGGCGATTTGCAGATGGAACTGGAAGTCCGACGCCACTGCGTCGCTGGAATGCGCCGCGCTCTGATTCAGCTGATCGAGAAAGGCACGCATCGCCGCCAGCTGCTCGGGCGTGCGACGCTGCGCGGCGAGGCCGGCCGACTCCACTTCCAGGCTGATGCGCAGCTCGAGGATCGCCAGCAGATCGCGCAACGTGCCGATGGTCGCCGGGTCGATGCGCAGTCCGGTGGTGCTCGGCGTATCCAGCACGAAGGTGCCGATACCGTGCCGCGTTTCCACCAGCCCCGAGGCCTGCAGCCGCGAGATCGCCTCGCGCACCACCGTGCGGCTCACGCCCTGCGCCTGCATGATCGCCGACTCGGTCGGCAGCTTGTCGCCACGCTTCATCAGGCCGTCGCGGATCTGTTGCGAAAGCTCGGCGACCAGTTCCTGGGCGAGGCTGCGGTGTTTGCGACGGGCGCGGGGCTGGGCGCTCTGATTATCCATGGACGGCGATCTCTGAGAAGCGGAAGCAACCGTCATCATAGCCCAGCAGTTGTACGATAACTATTGATCCATTGCATTTGTAGGGAAATACAGCCCCACAGATGCGCTTTGGTCAGCTACGAGGCCGTCCGGCAGTGCCCGGCGCGGCAGCGGTTGGCTTCGTGGCCGGGATCTTCCTGCATCAGCTTGCGGGTCACGCCGTTGGTCCAGCCGAAGCCATCCTGCAGCGGATACTCACCGCCACCGGCATGCTCGGTGCAGGGCCGCAGCACGTATTTCTCCACCAGCTTGTTCTCGCGCTCGAAGAGGTGGCTGACGATGGTCAGCCAGCGCTCTTCGATCTCCAGCGCCAGCGCATCATGGCCGTAGCGCTGCAGGCCACGAATGCCGATCCACTGCAGCGGTGCCCAGCCGTTGGGGCGGTCCCACTGTTCGCCACTGCCACCGATTTCCGTCGTCGCCAGGCCACCCGGCACGAGCAATCGTGCCTGCACAGTCAGGGCGACAGCGGCCGCCTGCTCGGCGCTAGCCATGCCGACGAACAGCGGGGCCAGTGTTGCGGCAGTGAGGTTGTCGCGCTGCCGGCCGCGCTGCCAGTCGTAGTCGAAGTAAGCAGCGGCATTCGGGTTCCACAGGTAGTTGTCGATGGCACTGAGCCGGGCCGCGGCGCGTCGCGCGAAGTCCTCGGCGCAGGCATGCTGGTTCTTCACCGCGGACAACTCGGCGATCTGCCGCTCCAGCTTGTAGAGCAGCGCGTTGAGGTCGACCGGCAGGATGCTGGTGGTGCGGATGGTCGCCAGCCGGTGGGCGTCATCCAGCCAGCGCGAGCTGAAGTCCCAGCCCGATTCGGCCCCGGCGCGCAGATCGCGATAGACCTCGTGCCGCGGCCGGCAGCTGGAGCGCGCGGTTTCGACATCTTCTCGATACGACTCCTCGCGCGGCGTGTCGCGCTCGTCCCAGTAGCGGTTGAGCACCACGCCGTCGGCCAGGCAGACGCAACGCCGATGCGCCTCACCCGGGCGCAAGGCATCGGCCCCGTCCATCCAGAACGCGTACTCCTTGTGCAGCTGCGGCAGGTAATCGCTGGCGCGATAGACGCCGGTTTCCTCGAACAACTCGGTCATCAGGGCGAACACCGGCGGCTGCGAGCGGCCCAGGTAGTAGGTGCGATTGCCGTTGGGCACGTGGCCGTAGGTGTCGATCAGGTAGGCGAAGTTGTCCGCCATGGCGCGCAGCAGATCGCAATGCCCACTTTCGTCCAGGCCGAGCATGGTGAAGTAGGAATCCCAGTAATACAGCTCGGTGAAGCGTCCGCCCGGCACCACGTAGTCGTGCGGCAGCGGCAGCAGCGAGGAATGCTCGGGATGGTCCTGCGGATGGCGGGTGAGGATCGGCCAGAGCCGGTCGATGTGCTCGGCCAGGCTGTCGTCGGGGTTGGCGACGAACTCCTTGACCGGCATTTCATACAGGCTGAAATGCTCGCGAACGAACGCGGCGAGGTCAAAGCCCGGCTCGTCGCAACGCCCTCGATAGTCCGCCAGGATGGCTTCGGGATGCTGCAGAGGCGCGCAGTCGACGAAGGTTTTGCTGTCGGGAAAGATGCATTGCATCTGCACGGCGACGAACAATTCCTGATAGCGCTCGGCGGGGGTGAGCGTATCGGCCAGCGAGATGGCGCTGACATCGTAGGTGAACGGCTGGCACGGCGCGATATCGGTCATTGTTCGCTGTAGTTCCATAGCAGGCCGCCGTCGACCACCAGGGTCGTCCCGGTGATGTACTCGGCATCCGGTGAGGCCAGAAAGGCGACGACCCCGGCGACGTCGTGCGGCCGGCCAAGGCGCCCGGCCGGAATGTTCTGCAGCAGGCTGGCCAATTTTTCCGGCTGGTTCATCAGCTCGCGATTGATCGGCGTTTCCACCGCGCCGGGCGCCACGTTGTTCACCGTGATGCCCAGCGGCGCCAGTTCGATGGCGATGTTGCGCATCAGCATCTTCAGTCCGCCCTTGCTCGCGCAGTAGGCGGTGAAGTTGGGATGCGGCAGCTCTTCGTGCACCGAGCTGTTGTTGATGATGCGTCCGCCGCGGCCATGCTCGCGCAGATAACGGGCGAAGGCCTGGGCAAGAAAGAACGGCCCACGCAGGTTGACGTTCAGCACCTGATCGTAATCATCCGCCTGCGCGTCGAGGAATGCCGCGTGCCGCTGCACACCGGCGTTGTTGACCAGAATATCCAGCCGCCCCATCTGTTCGATGCCTTCGCGCACCAACCGCTGGCACTGCTCGACGTCACCGACATCGGCGGCGATGAAGCACACCCGCCGGCCCCGGGCGTGTACCTGTTCGAGGCTCTCGCGGGCCTGCTCGTCGTCCTGGCGGCCGTTGATGACGATGTCGGCGCCCTCCTCGGCCAGGCGCAAGGCGATGCCGCGGCCGATGCCCTGGGTGCTGCCGGTGACCAGAGCCACCTGATTCTGCAAGCGCATTGCGACCCTCCGCACGCCCTGACGGGCGCGATGCCGTTTCGATCTGTATGCAAATCAGACGGAACGAGGCGGCGCGCGTTCCCCTCTTTAGCCCGGCGCACGCAGCCGGTCGCACCGAGTGTCTACGTTAGCTGACTAACCTTTCTCTCCTCTGGCCGAAGGCGCAAAATGGCCGGCTCTCCGCTGCTCGTCGAAGGACGTCATGGCTACCGCCAATCTGCGCAAGGGTTATCTGCTGGGGCTGGCCACCTTCAGCATCTGGGGCATGTTCCCGCTCTACTTCAAGGCACTCGAACAATACGGCGCGCTCGAGATCGTCACCCAGCGCGTGATCTGGTCGGCCGTGTTCGGCTCGCTGGTACTGCTGGTCTGGCGCCATCCAGGCTGGTGGCGCGAACTGCTGGCACATCCACGTCGCCTCGGCGTGCTCGGCATCTCCAGCGTGCTGATCGCCGCCAACTGGCTGATCTACGTCTGGGCGGTGAACCACGACCGGATGGTCGAAGCCAGCCTGGGCTACTACATCAATCCGCTGGTCAACGTGCTGCTCGGCATGCTCGTGCTGCGCGAGCGCCTGCGCCCGCTGCAGTGGCTGGCTGTGGCGATGGCCACTGTCGGTGTCAGCCTGCAGTTGCTGATGCTCGGTGAGTTTCCGTGGATTTCCATCGTGCTGGCGCTGAGCTTCGGCAGCTACGGTCTGCTACGCAAGCTGGCACCGGTGGCCGCGTTGCCCGGGCTGGTGGTGGAGACCTGGATGTTGTTGCCGGTAGCGCTGGTCTGGCTGTTCTGGTTCAGCAGCGGCACCAGCACCGAGCCGGCATTCTGGACCAGCAGCGATGCGCTCTGGCTGATGGCCGCCGGGCCGGTGACGCTGATTCCGCTGCTCGGCTTCAACGCCGCGGCGCGTCATCTGCCGTATTCGACCCTGGGCTTCCTGCAGTACCTGACGCCGACGCTGCTGCTGATCCTCGCCGTGCAGCTGTTCGGCGAGCCGTTCCCGGTCGACCGTCAGCTGGCGTTCTTCTGCATCTGGGCGGGGCTTGCGGTGTACAGCCTGGACGCCTGGCGCATCATGCGTAAAAGCGCCGGCTGAAATGCCGGCGGCCGGCTAGGGTTTCTCAGCAGGTTGCAGCTTGAGTTCGACCATCAGGTCATCGGCCAGCGCTTCCAGCCGCTGTTGCAGGACCTCCAGCGACAGCTCGCTCGGCACGGCCAGGCGCACCTCGGCGCGGAACAGCAGCTCGCTGCTCATCGGCGCCGGCAGCACCTCGGTATCCAGGCTTTCCAGGTTGACGCCGTGCGTGGCCAGCAGATGGGTAATGTCGCGCACGATGCCCGGACGGTCATTGCCGACCAGCTCTAGCTGGATTTCCTGCCAGCTCTCTACCGGCTCCGTGCCGCTGTGCGCCAGCAGGACGCGAATGCCCTGCGCCTCCAGCCCTTGTAGCGCAGCGGTAAGCTCGGCATGGGCCTGCTGCGGCACGGCCACCCGCAGAATGCCGGCGAACTGCCCGGCCATGCGCGACATGCGGCTCTCCAGCCAGTTACCGCCATGATCGGCGATGCACTTGGCCAGACGTTCGACCAGACCCGGCTGATCTTCGGCAATGACGGTAAGAACGAGGTGATCCATGGACTGCTCCTGTGCTGGGGAATCGCTCACGCGGTAGCGGCGGCCCATTAGGTATAGCAGGCGGTCGCCCTCGATGGCAGCCTGCCGCACCCTCCCCGTCGTCGCAGGGGGGCTCTTTCGGCGGACTGATTTTCCCCGGCGCTTCATGTAGTATCCGGCGACTCGGACTACAAGAAACGAGACTGTCCGTCGAATTAGAAGAACCAAGTGAGGCGAGTAATGACTGAGCGCGTTCAAGTCGGTGGCCTGCAGGTCGCCAAAGTCCTGTACGACTTCGTGAACAACGAAGCGATTCCCGGTACCGGCGTCGATGCCGCCGCCTTCTGGGCCGGCGCCGACAGCGTCATCCACGACCTGGCGCCGAAGAACCGCGCGCTGCTGGCCAAGCGCGACGACCTGCAGGCGCAGATCGACGCCTGGCACCAGGCTCGCGCCGGTCAGGCCCACGACGCAGTGGCATACAAGAGCTTCCTGCAGGAAATCGGCTACCTGCTGCCGGAAGCCGAAGACTTCCAGGCCACCACCGAGAACGTCGACGAAGAAATCGCCCGCATGGCCGGCCCGCAGCTGGTGGTGCCGATCATGAACGCGCGCTTCGCCCTGAACGCCGCCAACGCCCGCTGGGGCTCGCTGTACGACGCGCTGTACGGCACCGACGCGATCTCCGAAGCAGACGGCGCCAGCAAGGGCCCGGGCTACAACGAGATCCGCGGCAACAAGGTCATCGCCTACGCGCGCAACTTCCTCAATGAAGCCGCACCGCTGGAAACCGGCTCCCACGTCGATTCCACCGGCTACCGCATCGAAGGCGGCAAGCTGGTTGTTTCGCTGAAAGACGGCAGCACCACCGGCCTGAAGAACCCGGCCCAGCTGCAGGGCTTCCAGGGCGAAGCCAGCGCACCGATCGCCGTGCTGCTGAAGAACAACGGCATTCACTTCGAGATCCAGATCGACCCGGCCAGCCCGATCGGCCAGACCGACGCGGCCGGCGTGAAGGACATCCTGATGGAATCGGCGCTGACCACCATCATGGACTGCGAAGACTCCATCGCTGCCGTCGACGCCGACGACAAGACCGTCGTCTACCGCAACTGGCTCGGCCTGATGAAGGGCGACCTGGTCGAGGAGCTTGAAAAAGGCGGCAAGCGCATCACCCGCGCGATGAACCCGGACCGCGTCTACACCAAGGCCGACGGCAACGGCGAGCTGACCCTGCATGGCCGCTCGCTGCTGTTCATCCGTAACGTCGGTCACCTGATGACCAACGATGCCATCCTCGACAAGGAAGGCAACGAGGTGCCGGAAGGCATCATGGACGGCCTGTTCACCAGCCTGATCGCAGTGCACAACCTCAACGGCAACACCAGCCGCAAGAACACCCGCACCGGCTCGATGTACATCGTCAAGCCGAAGATGCACGGCCCGGAAGAAGTGGCCTTCGCCACCGAGCTGTTCGGTCGCGTCGAGGACGTCCTCGGTCTGCCGCGCAATACCCTGAAGGTTGGCATCATGGACGAGGAGCGTCGTACCACGATCAACCTCAAGGCCTGCATCAAGGAAGCGCGCGAGCGCGTGGTGTTCATCAACACCGGCTTCCTCGACCGCACCGGCGACGAAATCCACACCTCCATGGAAGCCGGCCCGATGGTGCGCAAGGCGGCCATGAAGGCCGAGAAGTGGATCAGCGCCTACGAGAACAACAACGTCGACGTGGGCCTGGCCTGCGGCCTGCAGGGCAAGGCGCAGATCGGCAAGGGCATGTGGGCCATGCCTGACCTGATGGCGGCGATGCTCGAGCAGAAGGTCGGCCACCCCATGGCCGGTGCCAACACCGCCTGGGTGCCGTCGCCGACTGCTGCCACCCTGCACGCCATGCATTACCACAAGATCGACGTGCAGGCGCGTCAGGTCGAACTGGCCAAGCGCGAGAAGGCGTCCATCGACGACATCCTCACCATCCCGCTGGCGCAAGACACCAACTGGAGCGAGGAAGAGAAGCGCAACGAGCTGGACAACAACTCGCAGGGCATCCTCGGCTACATGGTTCGCTGGGTCGAACAGGGCGTCGGCTGCTCCAAGGTGCCGGACATCAACGACATCGCGCTGATGGAAGACCGTGCCACCCTGCGTATCTCCAGCCAGCACGTGGCCAACTGGATGCGCCATGGCGTGGTGACCAAGGATCAGGTGGTCGAAAGCCTCAAGCGCATGGCGCCGGTGGTTGACCGTCAGAACCAGGGCGACCCGCTGTACCGCCCGATGGCGCCGGACTTCGACAACAGCGTGGCCTTCCAGGCTGCCCTGGAGCTGGTCCTCGAAGGCACCAAGCAGCCCAACGGCTACACCGAGCCGGTACTGCACCGCCGCCGTCGTGAGTTCAAGGCCAAGAACGGCCTGTAACAAGCGAGTCAGCTGCAAGAGAACCGCCCTACGGGGCGGTTTTTTTATGCCTCGAATCCGCCGAACGGTTCTCAAGTTCACTCTGTTACAACCGATAACGTGACCCGAAAGGCATTTCCAGTCACAATATCGTTGCGCGATAGCATTTGGCCATATGCGCAACTCCCGCAGTACCTGCAGCCCGCCCTGGAGTCGATGCATGCTGAAGAACTTCTCGCTGACCGCCAAGCTTTCCCTGGTGCCGGCAGTAGCCCTGTTCGGGCTCGTGTTGTACGTCGGCTATACCTCGCTGCAGCTTTCGGCTACCGATTCGCGGCTGGTCTTTCTCGAAAACCGTGGCTACCCGACGCTGGAAAAGGCCGATGCGGTGATCTTCCAGTTTTCCCGCGTGCCGGCTCTGCTGAACAACGCGGTGGCTGCCGGCGAGCCCGGTGTGCTCGACGAGGCTCGTGAAGTGCTGCAGCAGATCGATACGCAGCAGCAATCCCTGGCAGCCCTGCTGAGCGATCAGCGCCAGCAGCACCAAGCCCTGGGCGACTGGCGCAAATCCGTGCGCGACTATGCCGACAACGCGCTCGCCGCCTCGACCAAGCTGATCGACGGCAGCGCCTCGTTCGATGACCTGCGACCGAGCCTCGACCGCATGGCGAGCGACCTGGCCCAGGCGCAGAAGCTGGGCAGCGATTTCCGCGCACAGGCCTACGACAGCTTCCAGCAAACCCTGGTCGAGACCCGCGAAGCCAACGCCAACACCACGCGGCTGGGCATCATCCTCAGCCTGGTGCTGGTGATATTGGTCAGCCTCGGCGCCTGGCTGGTGATCCGCAGCGTGATGGTCAATATCCGCGGCGTGATCGCTTCGCTGCAGTCAATTGCCCGCGGCGACGGCGACCTGACCCAGCGGGTCAACGTCGAATCCAACGACGAAATCGGCGCGATGATCGAGCTGTTCAACAGTTTTCTCGACAAGTTGCAGAGCACCATTCGCCAGATCATCGATGCCGCGACCCCACTGGGCCAGGTTTCGAAGGAGCTGTACAAGCTGACCCAAGGCTCGGAAGAAAACGCCAAGTCGCAGCAGCACCACACCGATTCGATCACCCGCGACATCCTCACCATGACCGGCAGCATTCAGGAAGTGGCGCAGCGCTCACAGCAGGCTTCCGACGAGGCCAACTCCGCCGCCCGCCAGGCCGCCACCGCACGCGAACATGTCGGCAGCCTGTCGACCGGCATCAGTGACCTGGGTGACAGCGTGATGGGCGCGGTCAAGGCTATGGAACAGCTCGAGGAAGAAACCCAGGAAGTCGGTTCGGTACTGACCGTGATCCGCAGCATCGCCGAGCAGACCAACCTGCTCGCCTTGAACGCCGCCATCGAAGCCGCCCGTGCCGGCGAGCAGGGCCGCGGCTTTGCCGTGGTCGCCGATGAGGTGCGCAACCTGGCGCAGAAAACCGCCGCCTCCACTGCCGAGATCCAGCAGATCATCCAGCGCCTGCAGAACAGCGCCAACACCGTACTCAATGTGATGACCAGCAATGGCGAGAAATCCCGCGCGAGCATCCAGCGCTCGATCGAGGCCACGCAGCTACTGGAAACCATCGCCCGCACGGTCAACCAGATCGACGAACTCAACGCCGGCATCGCTCAGTTCACGCAAGAACAGATCGGCCTGTCGAGTTCCATCCAACAAGAAACCCAAGTGTTGCAGCAGGACGCACAAGCAACCGCTAACGGCGCCGAAGCCACCGCCCGTCTTGGCGAGCAACTGGTGAGTACCGGAGACCACCTGCGCGCGGCTACGGGCCAATTCCGTGTTTAACGATTATTTGGAGCATCAAATGACTGCACTTCGTGTCGCCGGTCTGGCAGCTGTCTGCCTGGCCGCCACCCCTGCCTTCGCCCTGGAACAGGGTGAACATCGCTTCAACGGTTTTGGTACCGTCGGCTTCACTCACCTGGGCGGCGAAGATGATGGTCGCAGCTATGGCATTCAGGGCCAGACCAACGATTCCTGGCGCGGCGATCAGCTGTCCAAGTTCGGCGCCCAGCTGAGCTACGGCATCACCGACACCCTGGGCGTAACCGTCCAGGCCACGGCCAAGGCGCAGCAGGACGAGTGGAAAGCCAACCTCGAGTGGGCCTACCTGTCGCTGCAGGCCAACGACCAGCTGATGCTCCGCGCCGGTCGCCTGCGCAGCCCGGTCTACATGTATTCCGAAAGCCTCGACGTCGGCTACAGCTACCCATGGCTGCGCCTGCCCGACGAGGTCTACAGCCAGGTGCAGGTCACCAACTACGAAGGCATCGACGCGGTCTACACCGTGCCGCTGTCGTACGGCTCAGTGACCTTCCAGCTTGCCGGTGGCCAGGCGAAGAACCGTGACTACTACGCCTACGACGAGCAGTTCGATATCGATTACGGCAAACTCTTCGGCGCCAGCGTCAGCCTGGCTACCAATGACTTCGGCACGCTGCGCATCGGTTATGTCGAGGCGGATATCAAGACGGATATCACCGGCACCGTCGATGCGACCGCCATTGGCTTTGGCGCCAACGAACCCCTTTCCCTGCTCAACTTGAATAAAGAGAAAGGCAAGTTCACCTCGATCGGCTATCAGTACGACAACGGCACCTGGATCAGCAGCAACGAGTGGACCTCGCGCCTGATCGAGAACGACGGAATGGAAGCGATCGACTCCTTCTACCTGATGGGTGGCCGTCGTTTCGGCGATTTCCTGCCGCACGTCACCTATGCGCAACTGGATGACAACGGTGGCCGTCAGAGCTCCTGGACCCTGGGCCTGAACTACCAGGCCGCGCCGACCGTGGTGGTCAAGGGCGAGTACAAGCGCGTCGATACCAAGAACGGCTATGACGGCGTGTTTACCCGCAGCGCGCAGGAGGTCTTCGACAATGAAGTGAATGGTCGCTTCGGTGGCGCAGTGGGCACCCCCGCCCGCAACTACGACGGCGACATCGTTTCCGTCGGCGTCGATTTCGTATTCTGAGGAGCGTCCTGATGAAAGCATCCATTCGCATCCTCGGCACCGCCGCACTGCTCGGCATGGTTTCCCTGGCTCAGGCCGAGGTCGCCGTGATCGTCAATCCCGGCGCAGCCAAGGCACCGTCGCAGTCCGAGGTCGCCAACATCTTCCTGGGCAAGGACAAGTCCATGAAGGGCGTCGACCAGGCTGGCTGGACACCTGCCAAGGAAGCCTTCTATGCCGGCGTGACCAGCAAGAACGAGTCCCAGCTCAAGTCCTACTGGTCCGGTCTGATCTTCACCGGCAAGGGCCAGCCTCTGCCCACCGTCGCTGACGACGCTGCAGTAGTGGCGAAGGTCGCCGCCGAAGCCGATGCGATCGGCTACGTCGACAGTGCTGCCGTCAATGGCTCGGTCAAGGTGCTGTTCACCCTGCCCTGAGGCTCGCCAGCCAGATAAGAAACCGCCCTACGGGGCGGTTTTTTATGCCTGTACTATCGCAACAGCCCGAAACACCAGGCTGACCCTGATCAGCTCCTGCAACGCCCGTGCTGACTAGACTTACGTCCAATTGGGTCCGAACGGCCCGCAGCCCACCATTAACAAAAAATGGACGCCAAGCATGAGCACACCCGACGCCTTTTCTCAGGCTGGGAAGACGGCCGTACTGCAGAATATCCACGGCACCATGGAGTTCCTGCGCAAGTACGCCCCGTTCAACCAGATGGAGCCGGCCCACCTGACGTTTCTGGTGGAGAACTGTGAGCTGCGCTTCTATGCCGAAGGCGACTGCATCATTTCCCCGGATGACGGCGTGGTGCAGCATTTCTATATCGTCAAGCAGGGGCGCGTTCATGGACAGCGCCCGCATACCGCCAAGCGCGGCACCGATACCACCTTCGAAGTCATCGTCGGCGAGTGCTTTCCGATGGCCGCGCTCATGGGCGAACGCGCGACCCGCACGGCGCACCTGGCCGCCGAGGACACCTTCTGTTTCCTGCTGAACAAGCCCGCCTTCGTCAAGCTGGTCTCAAGCTCGCCAGTGTTCCGCGATTTCGCCATGCGCGGCGTCAGCAGCCTGCTCGACCTGGTCAACCAACAGGCACAGATGCGCGCGGTGGAAAGCCTAGGCGAACAGTACTCACTGGAAACCAGCATTGGTGAACTGGCGCTGCATCACCCCGTCTCGTGCCTGCCGTCCCGGCCGCTCAACGAGGCGGTGGCGATGATGCAGCAAGAGAACGTCGGCAGCATCGTCATCGTCGATGAGGCTCTGCATCCGCAAGGCATCTTCACCCTGCGCGATCTGCGGCGAGCCATCGGCACCGGCACCACGGACCTGAGCCAGCCGATCTCGCAATTCATGACGCATGACCCGTTCTATCTGCCGCCGGACGCCACCGCCTTCGATGCGGCCATCGCCATGACCGAGCGGCATATCGCCCATGTCTGCGTGGTGGAGAACGGTCTGTTGCAGGGCGTGATTTCCGAGCGCGACCTGTTTTCCCTGCAGCGAGTGGACCTGGTGCATCTGGCGCAGACCATCCGCCATGCAGACCGCGTCGATGCGCTGGTGGTCATCCGCAGCCGCATCGCACAGCTGGTCGACAACATGCTGGCCCATGGCGCCTCGTCGACGCAGATCACCCACATCGTCACGCTGCTCAATGACCACACCGTGTGCCGGGTGATCGAGTTGGCGATCGAGCACATGGGTGACCCGGGCGTGCCCTTCACCTGGCTGTGTTTCGGCAGCGAGGGGCGTCAGGAGCAGACCCTCTACACCGATCAGGACAACGGCATTCTTTTCGAGGCCGCCGACGCTGCCGAAGCCGCGCATATCCGCGGCCGCCTGCTGCCACTGGCCGAGCGCATCAACCGCGACCTCGACACCTGCGGCTTCAGCCTGTGCAAAGGCAACATCATGGCGAGCAATCCGCAGCTGTGCCTGTCGCGCCAGGAATGGAGCCGCCGCTTCAGCTCGTTCGTCCGCGAAGCGACACCGGAGAACCTGCTCGGCAGCACCATCTATTTCGATCTGCGCAGCATCTGGGGCCCGTCGGAAGGTTGCGAGCAACTGCGCCGCGATCTGCTCGACGAGATCAAGGGCAACAGCCTGTTCCAGCGCATGATGGCCGACAACGCCTTGCGCCATCGCCCGCCAGTGGGCCGCTTTCGCGACTTCGTGGTGGCGCGCAAGGGCGAAGGCAAGGACACCCTGGACCTCAAGGTGCAGGGGCTGACGCCCTTCGTCGATGGCGCCCGCCTGCTGGCGCTGAGCAATGACATCGGCACCTGCAACACCCTCGAGCGCCTGCGCAAGCTGGTGGAAAAGGGCGTTATCGAGAAGAAGGATGGTGCGGCCTACGAAGAGGCCTATCATTTCATTCAGCAGACGCGAATGCAGCATCACCAGCAACAGGCGCGCGACGAGCTGCCCTATTCCAACCGCCTGGATCCGGATACGCTCAATGTGCTGGACCGTCGGATCCTGCGCGAGTCCTTCCGCCAGGCCCAACGTTTGCAGGCCAGTCTCGCGGTGCGCTATCAACTATGAGTATGTTCTGGTTCAACTCACGCGGCCCGAAGCTGCCCCCCGAGCAGCAACAGCGCATTGACGAGCTGCCGCTTCCCCTTGCGCCGCAGACGGTCCCGTTGCGGCAACAGCGCCTAGTGGTGCTGGACCTGGAAACCACCGGCCTGCACCTCAAGCGCGATCTGGTCATCGCTATTGGCGCAGTTGTCATCGAAGACGGTGCCATCGACTATTCCCAGCAGTTCGAATGCACGCTGTGCCGTCAGGTGAAGGTTACCGAAAGCGTGCTCATCCACGGCATCGCGCCGAGTGAGCTGGCCAACGGCCTGCCACCAGCCGAAGCGCTGCTCAGCTTCATGGAGTTTGCTGCCGGCAGCGTGATCCTTGCCTTTCACGCACCGTTCGACCAACGCATGCTCGGCCGCGCGCTGAAAAGAGAGCTGGGCTACACGATGGACCACACATTCCTCGATGTGGCCGATCTCGCACCCATGCTATTTCCTGAAGCGATGATCCATCGCGGCGGCCTGGATCACTGGCTCGACTACTTCAATATCCATATCCCGCAACGCCACAACGCATCAGCCGATGCCATGGCGACCGCAGAGATCGCCCTGATCCTGCTGCACCGCGCACAACGGGTGGGCCTGACCAGCCTCGACGAACTGGCTCAGCGGCTCAGATGCTGGCAACGCGCACGCAAGGCCGCATTCAATTCGATCTGAGTGGCCCCCGGCAGCTGTCAGCGTCGCGGTGGAATAGTGTCGCCGAACGATTCGATGCCTACAGACATCAGCTGCCACTCACTGCAGCTGACCGATCAGCCCATTGCGGGCCCGCTCTTCCGTCACGGCGCGCATCAGGGGTTGCTGATGCGCGATATCCCAGGGTGCAAGTGCCTAGTTACCGGCGGGCCTCACAAATAGCCTGATACAGCGGTGAATCGGCTTCCAGCTCGGTGAGCGTCTCGATCTTCGCCTGGCCGGCTTCGTTCAGCCTGAACATTGCCCTCTCGGTGCAGATCAGCTGATAACTGGCGCTCTTCACGCTCGACATCAGGTGCTGCTTCTCGAAGCGGTACAGTACGAAACGTCCAAGACGGCCTTGATCGGTGTCCTGCACCTGAGCGTTCGCGCCGTCCAGTACCGTATAGGCCAGCGGCATCGGATAGAGCATGGTCCATGGCCGCCAGAGCATCTCGCCCTCTTCACTGGCTACCACCAGCGAGCCTTCCGGCAGACGCGCTTGCTTGGTCTCGAACCAGGTGTACTCGTAATGGATGGTGTAACTGAGCATGCCCAGCCCGGCGAACACCGGAATGATCCATTTCGGCAGTCGCTTACGCGTCAGTGAGCGCAGCATCAGGCCGATACCGGCTCCCGCCACACCAGCGACGATTGCCGCGATTAGATGCCAGAACATATACAACCCCCCTAAAAAAATCGGGCTTCCAAATGGAAGCCCGACTTCTACTTCAACCTTGTGTCAGAGCAGGTCTGACGTTCGGCTGCATTATCAGTTAGTGGTCAAGCGCAACGCCAGCACCTTTCGGGGTACGAACGCTCTCGACCAGATCCTGAATTTCCTGCGGCGGAGCTTCGGTAGCCATCGACACAGCGTAGGCAACAGCGAAGTTCAGCATGGCACCCACGGCACCGAAGGCCTGCGGGGAGATGCCCATCCACCACTGATCAGGGGTGTTCGGGATGCTCGCAGTGCCAGGGATGAAGAACCAGCCCAGGTACAGGAAGATGTACACGGCGGTGGAAATCACACCGACCAGCATACCGGCAACCGCACCCTTGCTGTTCACGCGCTTGGAGAAGATACCCATCATCAGCGCCGGGAACAGGCTCGCTGCCGCGAGACCGAACGCTAGTGCCACTACCTGCGCCGCGAAGCCTGGAGGATTCAGACCCAGCCAGGTAGCCAGCAGGATCGCCGCCGTCATGGAAAGACGAGCAGCCAGCATCTCGTTCTTCTCACTGATCTTCGGATTGATGAGTGTCTTGATCAGGTCGTGACTGATTGCCGAGGAAATCGCCAGCAGCAGACCCGCAGCTGTCGACAAGGCTGCCGCAATGGCACCCGCAGCGATCAGACCGATGACCCAGCCCGGCAGGTTGGCAATTTCCGGGTTGGCCAGAACGATGATGTCATTGTTCACGGTCAGCTCGTTGCCGTTCCAGCCACGCTCTGTAGCGGTGGGGGTGAACTTGGCGTTAGCGTCGTTGTACATCTGCACACGACCGTCGGCGTTCTTGTCTTCCCACTTGATCAGGCCAGTACGTTCCCAGGTCTGCACCCATTCCGGACGATCTTCGTAACGGATCGCTTCGGCCTGCGGGCCTTCCGGATAGATGGTGTTAACCAGGTTCAGACGTGCCATCGAGGCAACGGCCGGAGCGGTGAGGTACAGCAGGGCGATGAACACCAGGGTCCAGCCAGCGGACCAGCGAGCATCAGCGACCTTCGGTACGGTGAAGAAGCGGATGATTACGTGCGGCAGACCAGCAGTACCGATCATCAGCGACAGGGTGAACAGGAACATGTTCAGCTTGTTGTCGACGTCAGCGGTGTAGGCAGCGAAGCCCAGATCGGTAACGACCTGATCCAGCTTGTCCAGCAGCGGCACGCCGGAATCGACGTGGGTACCGAACATGCCGAACATCGGGATCGGATTGCCAGTCAGCTGCATGGCGATGAACACGGCCGGGATGGTGTAGGCAATGATCAGAACGATGTACTGAGCCACCTGGGTGTAGGTGATGCCCTTCATGCCGCCGAATACAGCGTAGGCGAACACGATTGCGGCAGCGATCCAGATACCAGCGGAGTTGCTCACTTCCAGGAAGCGGGAGAACGCCACACCAGCACCCGCCATCTGACCGATTACGTAGGTAACGGAGATGAGGATGAGGCAGACAACTGCAGTCAGACGCGCACCGCGGCTGTAGAAGCGGTCACCGATGAAGTCCGGCACGGTGAACTTGCCAAACTTGCGCAGGTAGGGTGCCAGCAGCATCGCCAGCAGCACGTAGCCACCGGTCCAGCCCATCAGGTAAACGGAAGTGGCATAACCGCCGGAAGCGATCAGACCGGCCATGGAAATGAAGGAAGCGGCAGACATCCAGTCTGCTGCGGTCGCCATACCGTTGGTCACGGGGTGAACACCACCACCGGCAACGTAGAATTCCTTAGTCGACCCAGCGCGAGCCCAGACCGCGATCCCGATATAAAGCAGGAACGAGGCGCCCACGAACAGCATGTTGATCCAATATTGGCTCATGGCTTACTCCTCAACCCCGAATTCCTTGTCCAATTTGTTCAACCGCCACGCGTAGTGGAAGATGATCGCAATGAACGTGATGATGGAACCCTGTTGAGCGAACCAGAAGCCTAGGTCAGTTCCCCCGACGGGGATGCCGGCTACCAGCGGACGCAGGAGGATACCGAAACCGTATGAGACGAGAGCCCAGACCACTAAGCTCCAAGTGATAAGGCGAACATTCGCCTTCCAGTACGCAGCAGCATTTTCTTTATCGTTGTCGGCCATTGACGTTCTCCGCCTTATTTTTATTACGTGTGAAGGGAACCCACATGCTGAATTTAACAGGGGTGCCTTTCTGAATGAAAGCCCCGACTTTAGTCTGACGAACAACACGCAAAGACCAAACCACGTATTGCAGAGCCTCCTGAAGAATCCCGCTCAGGGTGGCCACGAGCCATCGGACGGACTACTCGCCGTAACCTTCGTGGCAGACGGTTTTGACCACGATCCGTGCGGCGAGCTGACGCGGCACCTCTACCCCGACTCGCCCCTCCCGCTGGAGCACTCTCAATACCGACTAGTCACAAATTAATCTCGCCGCTTCCCAACTAAAAAAACAATGGCAAAACAACAAGAACTTCAACCAGTGAGAACTTTAAATATATGCAGGATTTAAACTTGTATATATCGACAAATAACAGGAAACTAAATTAACTCACTTATATTGCCTTTTAATGGCAAACGATGCGGTTTCCAGCGAACGCCAAACGGGGCGATTTGTCACGTCGTCAGGCAGGCTGATCCCGCCGGCGCATGCGGGACGGCTCGACGGGGGAGGAATTCAGGTGGCGCCGCTGCCAGCCAACGGCAGCGGCTGCTCTTGGACGCGAAGGGGCGTTCGGCTGATGCAGCAGCGCGCCATCGCCCTGCTGGATCAGCCTGCGAAGCTCAGGCCAGACCGGACGCCGTCTGGCCGACTCGCCGCCGTTGCCGCTGGCACCGCGTCAGCAGGCTGGCTGACCCGCCGTGTACTTCTCGGTGGGATAGATGGCGGCGTTCAGTTCACGGATGGTCTCGGCGCCGATCAGCAAGGGATAGCTGAAGTGGGTGCGATCGGTCAGGTTGACCTCCACATCGCGCAACTGATCGCCAATGCACAGCTGCATCCCCACAATCGGGCGCTCTGCTCGTGGCGGCTCGCGGTGCGGATCGACGTTGCCGGACTCCTCGGCACGCGTCTTGATTCGGCTGATACCGAGCAGGCGTTGCTCATATAAAGTGTCATCGGCACCGTCGACGGCCAGCCGGAAGCGGACCCAGTCTTCGCCATCCCGCTCGAATTGCTCGATGTCCCGGGCCGACAGCGACGCAGTCATGGCGCCGGTATCCATCTTGGCGGGCAAGGTCTTGCCGATCTCTTCGATCTTGATGTGTTCGTAACGTCCGTAGAGGGTGGGCTCGGCGGCGAACGCGGGTAGCGCCAGCAGTCCGGCAAGGAAAAGAACGCGAGACAAAACAACCTCCTGGGGGCGGATAGTGGACAATTTTCGATCAGAACCCCCGCCTGGGGTTCCGTCTGCCGGCCTTTCAAAACGTTTCACGATGCCGGCCTATCGCCACACCGAAGCCGCGTGACCGGCGCATGCGCCGGCAGCCTGATAGACTGCAGACCGATTCCCGTCTGAAGACTCTCCCGTGCCCAGTACCGCCTTTTCTTCCCTGCCCCTTTCTGCCGCCATGCTGGCCAACCTCGACGCCCTCGGCTACGCGGCGATGACGCCGATTCAGGCGCAGAGCCTGCCGGTCATGCTCAAAGGCCACGACCTGATCGCCCAGGCCAAGACCGGTAGCGGCAAGACGGCCGCCTTCGGTATCGCCCTGCTCGAGCCGCTGAATCCACGCTATTTCGGCTGCCAGGCGCTGGTGCTGTGTCCGACACGCGAACTGGCCGACCAGGTGGCCAAGGAGCTGCGCCGTCTGGCGCGGGCGGCGGACAATATCAAGATCCTCACGCTTTGCGGTGGCGTATCGATCGGCCCGCAGATCGCCTCCCTCGAACATGGCGCGCATGTCATCGTCGGTACGCCGGGCCGGGTGCAGGAACATCTGAAGAAGGGCACGTTGAAGCTCGACGGGCTGAACACTCTGGTACTCGATGAAGCCGACCGCATGCTGGACATGGGCTTCTACGACGCCATCGCCGAGATCATCGGCCAGACGCCAGCCAGGCGGCAGACCCTGCTGTTTTCCGCTACCTACCCCGCCGGCATCAAACAGCTTTCCGCGAGTTTCATGCGCGACCCGCAACAGGTGCGCGCCGAAGCGCTGCACGATGATGCGCAGATCGAGCAGCGCTTCTACGAAATCGACCCTGAGCAGCGCATGGAGGCAGTAACGCGCCTGCTGGCCAGCTTCCGTCCGGAAAGCTGCGTGGCCTTCTGCTTCACCAAGCAGCAATGCCAGGAGCTGGTCGATCATCTGAGCGCCAACGGCATCTCGGCCATGGCGCTGAACGGCGACCTCGAGCAACGCGACCGCGACCAGGTGCTGGCGATGTTCGCCAACCGCAGCCTGTCGGTGCTGGTGGCGACCGATGTCGCGGCGCGCGGGCTGGATATCGACGCGCTGGACATGGTGATCAACGTCGAGCTGGCGCGCGATGCGGAAATCCATGTGCACCGGGTTGGCCGCACGGGCCGCGCCGGCAATCAGGGCCTGGCCGTGAGCCTGGTCGCCCCGGCTGAAGCGCATCGCGCGCAGGCCATCGAAAAACTGCAGCAGGCGCCGCTCAACTGGCAGCCGCTGGACGGCCTTAAGCCCAAGGGCGGTGCGCCGTTGCAGCCGCCGATGGCTACCCTGTGCATCGGCGCCGGGCGCAAGGACAAGCTGCGCCCAGGCGACATCCTCGGGGCATTGACGGGCGATGCCGGCATTCCCGGCACCCAGGTCGGCAAGATCGCCATCTTCGATTTCCAGGCGTTCGTCGCCGTCGAGCGCGGTGTGGTCAAGCAGGCGCTCAAGCGCCTCAATGAAGGTAAGATCAAGGGCCGCTCGCTGAAAGTACGCGTGCTCTGACAAGCCTGGAGCCGGTAACGGCCGAACGCAGGTGCCAGCCGGCGTTCGCTGCACCAGCTGGCTGAACGCACGAGCCAACCGCGACAGCGTGCGCGGTGGCTTCGTCCTATCAGGCCTACACCAACGGATCGCTTCATGCCGCAACCCTCGCTCAGCCAATCCCTGCGTCGCCTCTGGGCGCTGGAGAAGTTCGGCTACAGCCTGCGCGTGCTTATCGCCATGGCTGGCAGCATGGGGCTGAGTTGGTACCTCGGCCAGCCGACGCTGATCATCCCGCTGTTCCTCGGCATCATCGCCAGCGCGCTGGCGGAAACCGATGACAGCTGGCTGGGCCGGCTGAATGCACTGCTGGTCACCCTGCTGTGCTTCAGCATCGCGGCCGTGGCCGTCGAGCTGCTGTTTCCCTATCCCTGGCTGTTCGTCGCGGGACTGGCAGTTTCCACCTTTGCACTGGTGATGCTCGGTGCGCTGGGCGAACGCTACGGGGCGATCGCCCAGGCAACCCTGATTCTCGCCATCTACAGCATGATCGCTGCCGACCAGCGCAACGGTGAACTGCAACACTTCTGGCGCGACCCGCTGCTGCTGGTGGCTGGCGCCGCCTGGTACGGCCTGCTCTCGGTGTGCTGGAACGCGCTGTTCGCCCACCAACCGGTGCAGCAGAGCCTGGCGCGGCTGTACCGCGAGCTGGGACTGTATTTCCGTTACAAGGCTGCGCTGTTCGAACCGGTGCGCCAGCTGGACGTGGAACAGCGGCGCCTCGAACTGGCACAACAGAACGGCCGGGTCGTCAACGCGCTGAACGCGGCCAAGGAGACGCTGCTGCACCGCCTCGGCAATGGACGGGCCGGAGGCAAGATCAATCACTACCTCAAACTGTATTTCCTCGCCCAGGATCTGCATGAGCGGGTCAGCTCGTCGCATTACCCCTATCAGGCACTGGCCGAAGCCTTCTTCCACAGCGATGTACTGTTTCGCTGTCAGCGCCTGTTGCGCCTGCAGGCCAGCGCCTGCGCCGAGCTCGGTGAAACCATCCAGCTGCGCCAGGCGTTTCGTTACAGCGAAGCCAATGGACAGGCGCTGGAGGACCTGCAGGCGTCGCTGGAACACCTGCGCGAGCAGAACAACCCGGCCTGGCGTGGCCTGCTGCGATCACTGCGCGCACTGTCGGGCAACCTTTCCACGCTGCAGCGCCAGCTCGCCAGCGCCAGTGACCCTGGCACCCTGGAAGGTGAGCAGGACAACAGCCTGCTGGATCGCCAACCGCAAACCCTGCGCGAAGCGTTCAATCGCATTCGCCTGCAGCTGACCCCCACCTCGCTGCTGTTCCGTCATGCCCTGCGCATGACGATTGCCCTGATCACCGGCTACGCCGTGCTGCATGCCATCCATCCGGAACAGGGCTATTGGGTGCTGCTGACCACGGTATTCGTCTGCCAGCCCAACTACGGCGCCACCCGCATCAAGCTGGTACAACGCATCAGCGGCACCGTGCTGGGACTCGTCGCCGGGTGGGCGCTGTTCGATCTGTTTCCCAGCCAGCCGATCCAGGCATTGTTCGCGGTGGTCGCCGGCGTGGTGTTCTTCGCCACCCGCAGCACGCGCTACACCCTGGCCACCGCGGCCATCACGCTGATGGTGCTGTTCTGCTTCAACCAGGTCGGCGACGGTTACGGGCTGATCTGGCCGCGCCTGTTCGATACGCTGCTCGGTAGCCTGATCGCCGCGGCTGCGGTGTTCCTCATTCTGCCGGACTGGCAAGGGCGACGCCTGAATCAGGTGGTCGCCAACACGCTCAGCTGCAACAGCGATTACCTGCGCCAGATCATGCGCCAGTACGACAGCGGCAAGCGCGACGACCTGGCCTACCGGCTGGCGCGGCGTAACGCCCATAACGCCGACGCGGCGTTATCCACCACCCTGTCCAACATGCTGCTCGAACCGGGACACTTTCGTAAGGATGCCGAAACCGGCTTTCGCTTCCTGATTCTTTCCCACACCCTGCTCAACTACCTCTCCGGTCTCGGCGCCCATCGCGAGAGCCTGCCGGACGACGCGCGCGACGCGCTGCTGGAAAGCGCCGCGCAGCAGCTGGCGGCGAGCCTCGACGATCTCGCCGCCGCGCTGGCACAGAACCGGCCCATTGCCATCTACAGCGAGGAGGAGGAGGCGCTGGCGCAGCAACTGGAACAGACCCCGGACGAGATGGATGATGCCCATCGCCTAGTGCAGACCCAGCTGGGATTGATCTGCCGCCAGCTCGCGCCGCTGCGCAGCATGGCCGTGCACCTGCTCAAGCAGCAGCCAGCGGGTCAGGGCCAGGATCAGCGCTAAGGCAACCCATCCGGTACCGGCAGTGCGTGGCGGACAAAGATCGCCGCGTAGCTGCCATCAGCGAGCATGGCGGCAATTTCCCGGTTGAAGGTAGCGATGATATCGGTCGCCCGTGGATGGTCGCGCCGCACAAGCAACGACAGCTCCACGCGCCTGAACTCACCCGGCACGAACGCCAGCGCATCCCGCTCATGCCCCAGCTCCCGCTCGAAGTGAAACAGTGCAGTGCGCTCGTCCTCCAAGGTCAGGTCAGCACGTCCGGCAAGTACCATCGTGGCCGCCTGGACAAAGTTGGCGGCATAGCCCTTCTGCAGGCGCGTATCGGCGTCCAGCTCATCGCTGTACGTGTAACCCCTGCTAAGCACGAGCAGATAGCCGGTCAGGCTGTCGAGCCCGTCGTAACGAATGCCGCTCCCGCGTCGCTGGACCCAGCGCATCCGGTTGATCAGAAACGCACGGGAACTCAGGGAATAGTCGACGCGTTTTACCGCCGGCCAGCCGTTGACCAGGTCGTAGCTGCCTTTGCGAAGCCCGAGCAGGGCGCGCTCCCAGGGCACCTCTATGTATTCCACCTGGTAACCGCCACGGCCAAGCGCCGTGCGGATGAGTTCAACGGATAAGCCCTCGCCGGGCAGGCTCCGGTCCGTATAAGGCGGCCACAGATTACCGGCCAGACGTAGCACTTCGGCGGGCAGCGAAGCGCTTGCCAGCAGCAATATCAACCCAAGCAAACGTCGCAAGCCTGTCAAGTTCTCTTGCCCCGGCAAAGTGCTATCAATTTCAATCAGAGCACAAAGTGCGCCAATCGGCGTCAGCGTCTCGTCGGATGCCGGGCTGCACCGAGCCAACAGCAGGAGTACCATCGCGCCTTTTGCGCGAGGTAAGCAGTGGTGCAGACTGACGTGGTGGTGATCGGCGCCGGTGCGGCCGGGCTAATGTGTGCCTTCACCGCCGCGGCGCGCGGACGCCGGGTGCTGCTGCTTGATCATGCCAACAAAGCCGGCAAGAAGATCCTCATGTCCGGCGGCGGGCGCTGCAACTTCACCAATCTATACACCGAACCGGCGAACTTCCTTTCCAGCAACCCGCACTTCTGCAAGTCCGCGCTGGCGCGCTACACCCAGTGGGACTTCATCGAGATGGTCAGCCGCCATGGCGTCGCCTATCACGAAAAAAAGCTCGGCCAGCTGTTCTGCGATAACAAGTCCAGCGACATCCTCGAGATGCTGCTGGACGAATGCGCCCAGGCCGGCGTCGACCTGCGCCTGGATACCGCGGTCGAGTCGATTGCCAAGCGTGACGAAGGGTACGAGTTGAACACCGGCGTAGGCGCGGTGCGCTGCCAGTCGTTGGTGATCGCCACCGGCGGGCTGTCGATTCCCACCCTCGGCGCCAGCGGCGCTGGCTACCAGATTGCCCGGCAGTTCGGCCATAGCGTGTTGCCGACACGGGCCGGGCTGGTGCCGTTCACCATCACCGAGCCACAGCTCAAGACCATCTGCACCGAGCTATCCGGCACATCGGTAGAAGATTGCCTGGTCAGCTGCAACGGGCAGAGCTTTCGCGAGAACATCCTGTTCACCCATCGCGGCCTGTCTGGGCCGGCGATCCTGCAGATATCTTCCTACTGGCAACCAGGCGACGTGGTGCATATCAACCTGCTGCCCCATCTGGACCTGAACGAGTGGCTATCAGCGCAGAAACAGGAACGCCCCAACGCTGAGCTGAAAACCGTGCTGGGTGACGTCTTCACCCGCAAGATGGCCGGCCTGCTGTGCGAGCACTGGTTCGACTCCAAGCCGCTCAAGCAATACGTACCCAGTGAACTGGAAGCGATCGCCGCGAAACTCGCGGACTGGCAGCTGGTTCCGGCTGGCACCGAAGGCTATCGCACCGCGGAGGTGACGCTGGGAGGAGTGGACACGCGGGAAGTGTCGTCGAAGACCATGGAATCGCAGAAATCCGCGGGACTGTATTTCGTCGGTGAAGTCCTCGATGTCACCGGCCACCTGGGCGGCTTCAACTTCCAGTGGGCCTGGGCGTCTGGCTACGCCGCCGGACAGTACGTCTAGCCAGCGCAGCAGCACTTCGCTTATTCGTTGGTCCGGTTGGACGGCGGCGAGATCTCCCGCGGCCCTGCGGGATCGGTCGCGGTGTTCTGATATTCCTGCTGGTTGCGGGTGTTGTTGTCCAGCGCCGACTCTTCTTCGTCCGGTGAACAACCCGCAATGGCAAGCGCGCTCAGGGCGCCGGCCAATAGATAATTCCACTTCATTGCTTTCTCCTGCGGGAGGCACCTCGCGATGCGCAAGGTGCCTGGGTCAGGTGGTACCGGCGCTTACTGCGAAGTGCCGGTGCCAGTGCCGGTGCCCGTACCAGTGCTGGGCGCAGTGCCCGAACCGGATTCGGTGCCCAGGCCGCTGCCGTTGTCAGCGGGCGGAGTGGCCATGCCGCCAGAAGTGCCAGTGCCGGTACCCGTTCCGGTGCTCGGAGCAGTTCCGGTACCGGTGCCAGTGCCTGCAGGTGGTGTGGTGGTATCGGTGGAAGGTGCGGCAGGCTGCTCGGTAGTGGCTGGCGGCGGAGTCGGCTCACGCTCGCGGTCTTCGTCTGGGCCGCAACCGACCAGCAAGAGTCCGAGTACGGGGGGCAGCAGATAGGTAAGACGCATGGTTAACCTCCTTCAGGGTGGTCCGACGGATAGCCGGAGAATTCTTGAATCGTCAGATTCACAGAAGGTTGACCGCTTCGAGGCGCAAGAGTGCCCCTGCCTGCCCGATTGCGGGCGGCATCCGGCGCCTGTCATCCTGAGGACCAGTGCAATCGATTGACTGCTACCGGAGCTGCTGCAAGCCCCATAGTCCGTCGGCTCGGCGCGTTCCATCGAACAGCGCCTGCAGCTCGGGGGCCGGCCGCGGCGGGCTGAACCAGTAGCCTTGAACTGCCCGGCAACCCTGCGCGACGAGAAACTCGATCTGTTCGGGTCGCTCAACCCCTTCGGCGACCACTGCCAAGCCGAGGCTTTGCCCCAACCCGATGATGGCGCCGCTGATCGCCACCGAATCGGCGTCATCCGGGGCTGCCGCGATAAAGCTGCGATCGACCTTGAGCACATGCAGCGGGTAGCGCTTCAGGTACCCGAGCGAGCAGTAGCCCGTGCCGAAGTCGTCCAGCGCCAGACGCACCCCCAGCGCAGCGACTTCGTGCAGGCAGTTGAGCATCATCTCGCTGTCATGCATCAGCAGTGTCTCGGTGATCTCCAGCAGCAAGCTTTGCGGCGGCAGCCCGGTTTCACGCAACACCCGCGCCAGCAGCTCGGCAAAGTCGACCTGCTGCAACTGACGGATCGACAGATTCACCGCGCAGTAGAGCTGCGTCTGCCCTGCCTGCTGCCAACGCCGGACCTGGCGACAGGCTTCACGCAGCACCCATTCGCCGACCCGGACGATCTCGCGCGACTCCTCCAGGACCGGGATGAACTCCATCGGCGCAACCGGCTTGTCCTCGAAGCGCCAGCGCAGCAGCGCCTCAACGCCGAGCAGATAGGGCTGGCCCTGCTCGACGCGGCAGATCGGCTGGTAATGCAGCGTGAATTCCCGGCGCGTCAGCGCTTGCGCAAGCGCACTTTCCAGCTCCAGCTGGCGTGCGGCCTTGGAATGCAGGCCATCGCAGAACAGCGCGAATTGGTCCTTGCCGGCGCTTTTCGCGCGATACAGCGCAAGGTCCGCTGCCTGCAGCACGTTCAGCGCCTGTCCGTCGCGCTGCAGGGGAGCGATGCCGATGCTGGCGCTGACCGACAGCGTGCGTTCACCAAGCTGCAACGGCTCGCGCAGTGCGACCAGCATCCGCTGCGCCACGCGCTCGGCATCGGCTTCGCAGGCCAGATCACCGAGCAACGCAACGAACTCGTCACCCCCGAAGCGCGCCAGATGATCGCCGGGGCGCAGGCAGTGCAACAGCCGCTGCGCGACTTCGACCAACACCTGATCGCCAGCGCCATGGCCGAGGCTGTCGTTGATCAGCTTGAAGCGGTCCAGGTCAATGAAGAGCAAGGCAGCCGCTCGACCATACGGGCGCTGCTGCACCTCCTTGAGCAGCTCATCGAGATGCAGGCGGTTGGCCAGACCTGTGAGCGCATCATGCCTTGCAGCATGGCGCAGGCACTCCTCCGCCGCCTTGCGTGCACTGATATCGGTCTGCGAACCTGCCATGCGCAGCGTGCCCTGCTCACAACGTTCGGCTACCCCTCGCACCAACACCCAGAGATACTCACCGGTCTCCATGCGCACGCGGTATTCATGCGCCAGCGAAGGGGAGTGCCCGTTGAGGTGAGCAGCGATCGCTTCGCGCAGCCCGGGCAGGTCGTCCGGGTGCACACGCTCGAACCAGCCGCGGCTGCAATAGCCGGCCTGCATCGGCATCCCCAGCATGGCGGTCCAGCGTTCGGAGAGGTGCAGCTGATCGCGCTCGACATCCCACTCCCAGATACCATCCTCGGAGCCGCGCAGTGCCCGGGTCAGTCGCGCCTCGCTGTCCTCCAGCGCATGTCGCTGCGCCGCGCTGTAGGTGTCGATCGCGAGGATCATGTCGAAGAAGACGATCTTCAGCAGGCTGTCGTAAAGCGCATGCTGGTCGCCGTCTCCCAGCAGCGTCCGGAGCATTTCCGACAGGTAGAGGCGGTACGCCCCCAGATACCACTCCAAATCGACCCCGACACGCTGGTGCACCAGCCCGACCAGCAACCGGTCGCGCACATAATCACGCTCGTATGGGCCGCTCCACAGGCGGCGGTAATACTCCAGCTGGCGTTGCTTCAGCCGTGCGATCCCGACGCAATCGTTCTGCATGGCGGAGGGTTGACCGAAAGCATTCAGGTGTTCGTAGAGTTTTTCGATGAAGGCCGGGTGCGCAGATTCCAGCTCCGCCGCGGCGCGGTTCAGACGCAGCCCGTCACTGGCCTGCCACTGCAGGTAACGTTTGCGCACCAGAATCTGGTCGAGGCCGAGCCCGACTCGTTGCAGCAGTGCCTTCAGCTCGTCTTCCATCCCCGCCCCTGTACGCTGGACACACGCCACTAGGACTGCGCGCCATGCAGTTACGAGCAAGGGTTGCGTCGAGGGAATGCACCAGATGATGCCATCGAGCCATCAAGGGTCGCAGCGGAGCCACGCGGCGGTTTTGATGCAGGTCAGCAAAGCAGGTGGTCCGGGGGCAGACCATGGTCGAGCAGACCGGGGCTATAGGCCCCGGTTGAGACGCGGAACTCAGGCGGCCTGCTTGGCCGTCAGTTCCTTTTTCAGACGGTTACGCAGCGCAATCATCTGCTCGCCCATTTCTTCGAGGCGCTTGGCATCGAACAGCTCGCGGGCCTGCGGGAACATTTCGGATTCCTCTTCCTCGATGTGGTGCTCAAGCAACTCCTTGCACACCTTGGCACGGCCGGAGAATTCGAGGCTGCCCGGGTCGGTTGCCTTCAGATCTGGCAGCACCAGCGCATCCACAGCTCGGTGTTCCTCCTTGGCCTCGTGGTACATCTTGGCCTCTTCCTTGCCGCCAGCTTCCTTGTAGGCGGGATAGAGAATCTGCTCTTCCAGCTGCGTGTGGATAGTCACTTCCATTTCCAGCTTGCTCAGCAGTTCGGTACGCGTCTTCACGGCGCGCTCGGTGGAATCGGTCAGGCGCGTCAGCAGGTCCTTTACGCGCTCATGATCCTCAATCAGCAGGTCGATGGCGTTCATGCGGCAATCCTCTTCGGCTTAACGGCAAACGAACCGAGCTCTGTGGCCCGGTGTCGAAAAATGTGGCTGCGGTCATCCCGCAGCCGAGCGGCTCAGGCGTACTCGTAGGTAGGCAGTGCGGTACGGCTCTGGCTCTGCAGGTGTGCGATGGAAGGCGACATCCCCGCCTCCAGCGCTAGGTCACGGCGAACCGAGCTGACGACCCATTCCAGTTGCATTCGGGTCTGGGTCTGCCCCTTGGACAGTGCACGCTTGACCAGGGTGCGGTCGTCGTTGCGCAGGGTCAGCAGCAAGCCGCCATCCGGGCGGGGCTCGGTGAGCACTTCGAACTCAGGAAAGGCAGCAGTAAGGAATTGTTGTGCGGCGGTCATTGTTCTGTACTCCAATAAGTTCCAGCGGACTTAACGGAGCAGCGTTCGTGCCAACCTCGGAATTATTATTTTTTCCTTTAAAATCAATTATTTATGCGATTAGCAAAAAGAATTAAGCCGTGCAAAACGCAATACAAAGCGTGACGCAGGTTGCATTCTGCGGCCTGCACTGCCTGTTCAGGCCTTGCGCCAGACGCTGGCAAGCCACGGCTGTTGCGCTCGGGGCAGTCCTGCCGGCCGGTAATAGTGCTCCAGTTCGACGAAACCGGCCGCCAGCACGTGCGTACGCCAGGTAGCCCAGCTATACCAGACGCCGTAGCGGTCCCCGTTCCAGCCCTCCTCGTCCTGCCCGCGCGGGTTGGAGCAGAACAGCACCCCGTCCGGCTTCAGCGTGCCGTGCAACTGCGACAGCAGCTTGGGTAGATGAGCGCTCGGCACATGGAACAGCACGGCGTTGGCGAAAATGCCGTCGAACGACTCGGACGGCAGTTGCAAGTGCAACAGGTCCTGATGCCAGACTTCGCAGCCGCTTTCGGCGCGAGCCATCTGGACGAACGCTTCGGTTCCGTCGAGCCCTACTGCCACATGTCCGCGGGCGGTCAATGCCTTCAAGTCACGTCCCGGGCCACAGCCGAGATCGAGGATGCGCAGCGGGGGCTGTGCCTGAATGTGACGCAAAAGGGCATCGAGATTCTGGCTGACGTCATGCTCACGGGTGCCCTCGCGGAAAGCCTCCGCATTGAGGCGGTAATAGTCGAGGGTGCGCTGCGCTGCCTGCTCCGATTCGCTCATGCTGAACTCCTGCAATACCTGGCCGACCACCCTACCGCGGCCCGCCATCCAGGGCCAGCAGGGGCGCCCGGCTAGGCGCCCCCAGCTAGGCGCCCCCAGCTAGGCGCCCCCAGCTAGGCGCCCCCAGCTAAGGTCGGCCTTGAGCGCAGCGTCCGAAGCGGCGAGGATGCTGTTCACAACGTGCGCCAGCGCACAGCAGCGCAGCGAAAGTGACGACCGTCTGGCTGCAGGACTGAAACTTGCAGCGCGCAGCCTGTCGAAACCCTGTCCGGCTCGCAACGGGCTGGCATGCAGCACGTAAGGCAACATCGAGACCACCATGAACCACGCACCGCCGAAAATCGTCCTGCTCGTCGAAGACGAGCCGCATATCCTCAGCCTGCTCGCCGATTATCTGGCCGGCGAGGGCTATCAGGTGCTGGAGGCGGACAGTGCGCCCAAGGCGTTCGAAATCCTGGCGACCAAGCCGCATCTGGACCTGCTGGTGACCGACTTCCGCCTGCCGGGCAACGTCTCGGGCGTGATGATCGCCGAACCTGCGCTCAAGTTGCGGCCCGACCTCAAAGTGATCTTCATCAGCGGCTATCCCATCGAGATCTACGAGTCGGGCAGCCCGATCGCCCGCTCCGCGCCGGTACTGGCCAAACCCTTCGCCCTGGATACGCTGCGCAGCCAGATCCAGCAGTTGCTCGCCAGCTGAACGAGGTCAGGCACAAACGAAAAAGCCCGCTCGAAGCGGGCTTTTTCATATCAGGACCGATCAGTTGATCTTCGGGTCCAGTTCACCACTGGCGTAGCGCTGGAACATGCCTTCCAGCGAGATCGGCTTGATCTTGCTGGCATTGCCGGCTGTACCGAAGGCTTCGTAGCGCGCGATGCAGATGTCGCGCATGGCCGAGACGGTCTTGGCGAAGTATTTACGCGGGTCGAACTCGCTGGGGTTCTTCGCCATGAACTCGCGAATCGCGCCGGTGGAGGCCAGACGCAGGTCGGTATCGATGTTGACCTTGCGCACGCCGTACTTGATGCCCTCGACGATTTCCTCGACCGGCACGCCGTAGGTCTCGCCGATTTCACCACCGTACTGGTTGATGATCTGCAGCCACTCCTGCGGCACCGACGAGGAACCGTGCATCACCAGATGGGTGTCCGGGATGCGCGCATGGATTTCCTTGATGCGCTGGATCGACAGGGTGTCGCCAGTCGGCGGCTTGGTGAACTTGTAGGCGCCGTGGCTGGTGCCGATGGCAATCGCCAGGGCATCGACCTTGGTCTTGGCGACGAAGTCGGCGGCTTCTTCCGGGTCAGTCAGCAGCTGGCTGTGGTCAAGCACGCCCTCGGCACCGACGCCGTCTTCCTCGCCGGCCATGCCGGTTTCCAGGCTGCCCAGGCAACCCAGTTCGCCTTCCACGGAAACGCCGCAGGCATGGGCAAAGGCCACGGTCTGCTGGGTCACGCGGACGTTGTAGTCGTAGTCGGCCGGTGTCTTGCCGTCGGCCTGCAGCGAACCGTCCATCATCACCGAGGAGAAGCCGAGCTGGATCGAACGCTGGCAGACGTCCGGGCTGGTGCCGTGGTCCTGGTGCATGCACACCGGGATGTGCGGGAATTCTTCGATCGCCGCCAGGATCAGATGACGCAGGAACGGCGCACCGGCGTATTTGCGGGCACCGGCGGAAGCCTGGACGATCACCGGGGAATCGGTCTTGTCGGCCGCTTCCATGATGGCGCGCATCTGCTCGAGGTTGTTGACGTTGAAGGCCGGCACGCCGTAGCCGAACTCGGCGGCGTGGTCGAGCATCTGGCGCATGCTGATGAGTGCCATGTTTTCCTTTCTCCCGGTCTGGGTCGTTTGATCGTGTAGAGCCTGCCGCAGTGGCCGGCGCTGTTCAAGCGCCGCACGCGGCGCGGCATTGTAGAGGCGGGAGCGACAAATGCTAGCGTCCCGCCAGCGCTTTCAATTCATGCCCCGTATCGGCGGGGCAGCTTCTACTCGTTTACCGCTAGATACTGATGAGCGATGCACTGCAGCCGTGGGCGAGCAGCTTGTCGTCGGCGATGCGATACACCAGCGCCTCGTTGCCCTTGTCATGGAAGGCGATCACGCCATCGCTATAGAAACTGCCACGCGTTGCAGGTTCCTTGCGCAGGGTATGAATACGTTCGCTATTGCCAACTTTCAGGTCGATTGCAGTTCGTTTGTCGTCTGCGTAACGCCAGGCGATGTTCTGCTGGCTCTGACACTTCCAGCGTACGAACGGCGCGTCCGGCCCGGATTGCCAATGGCCACAACCGCCGAGCAGCAACGCTGCGATCAGTATGGACAGGCCTTTTTTCATTCCTTCTCCTTGGCAGCGTCAATCACGGGCAATCCTGCAGACCGCCTTGCGTGATGGTCGGGTCGCCCGTGGCCTGAATTTCCACGCGCTGATCATGCTCGGCGGTCGGGCTGAGCACCGGCGGCGGGTCGAGCACCTGACAGGCAGTATCCGGCGAATTACCGGCGCAACCGGCCAGGCCCAGACAGCAAAGTGCAACGACGGCATAGCGCATGGTGCATCCCCTTTCCTTGTTCAAGATAGAACAAAGACCACGACGAGCGGCCGGGGTTGCCTGCAGGCGGTTAACGTTGCCGGCGCCATGGCGCCGGCAACCTGATCCGATCGAGGCATTCGCCTCGCCGACGGGATCAGCCGGCGCGCTGCTCCAGCACTTCGACGGCCGGCAGGACCTTGCCTTCGACGAACTCGAGGAAGGCGCCACCGCCGGTGGAAATGTAGGAGATCTGCTCGGCCACGCCGTACTTGTCGATCGCCGCCAGGGTGTCGCCACCGCCGGCGATGGAGAACGCCGGGCTCTGGGCGATGGCCTGGGCCAGCACCTTGGTGCCGTTGCCAAACTGGTCGAACTCGAACACACCAACCGGACCGTTCCAGAGGATGGTCTGCGAGGACTTGAGCATTTCGCCGAACATGGCCGCCGTCTTCGGACCGATGTCCAGGATCATGTCGTCATCGGCGACGTCGGCAATGGCCTTGACCGTGGCGTCGGCCGTTTCGGCGAACTCCTTGGCGACTACCACGTCGACCGGCAGCGGCACAGCGACCTTGGCGGCGATGGCCTTGGCGGTGTCGAGCAGATCGGCCTCATGCAGCGACTTGCCGACGTTATAGCCGGCAGCAGCGAGGAAGGTGTTGGCGATGCCGCCACCGACGATGAGCTGATCGCATACGTCCGCCAGGGAGGTCAGCACGTCGAGCTTGGTGGACACTTTGGAACCAGCAACGATGGCGACCATTGGCTTGGCCGGGGTCTTCAGCGCCTTGCCCAGGGCGTCCAATTCTGCCGCCAGCAGCGGGCCGGCGCAGGCGACCTTGGCGAACTTGGCCACGCCGTGAGTCGAGCCCTGAGCGCGGTGGGCCGTACCGAAAGCGTCCATGACGAAGACGTCGCACAGTGCAGCGTACTTCTGCGCCAGCTCGTCGGTGTTCTTCTTCTCGCCCTTGTTGAAGCGCACGTTCTCCAGCAGCACCAGCTCACCCGGCTGGACCTCGACGCCGTCGAGGTAGTCCTTGATCAGCGGTACTTCACGACCAAGGGCCTTGGACAGATAGTCGGCGACCGGCTTGAGGCTGTCTTCCTCGCTGTAGACGCCCTCTTCCGGACGGCCCAGGTGCGAGCAAACCAGCACTGCCGCGCCCTTCTCCAGCGCCAGCTTGATGGTCGGCAGCGAGGCCAGGATGCGCGCATCGCTCTTCACCGCGCCGTCCTTCACCGGCACGTTGAGGTCCTCGCGGATCAGCACGCGCTTACCCTGGAGGTCGAGATCGGTCATCTTCAAAACGGTCATGTTGGTCTTCCTTAAGGTCGAGAAGCGATATTCCAGGCGCGGGCCACTAGGAGCGATCGGCCACGCGCAAAAAGTGGTCGGTGACGTCGAGCATGCGGTTGGCGAATCCCCATTCGTTGTCAAACCAGGCCAGCAGGTTCACCAGCCGCGGGCCCGACGCGCGGGTCAGGCTGCCGTCGACGATCGCCGAATGCGGGTCGTGGTTGAAATCACAGCTGGCGTGGGGCAGCTCGGTGTAAGCCAGCAGCCCCTTCAGCGGGCCACTCTCGGCGGCCTCGCGTAGTACCCGGTTGATCGTTCGCGCATCGGTATCGCAGGCCGTTTGCAGCGTGATGTCCAGGCAGGACACGTTCACCGTCGGCACCCGCACCGCTTTGGCCTGAATCCGCCCCGAGAGTTCCGGCAGCAGGCGTTCGATGCCGCGGGCGAGGCCGGTGGACACCGGAATCACCGACTGAAAGGCCGAACGCGTGCGGCGCAAGTCCTCATGGTGGTAGGCGTCGATCACCGGCTGATCGTTCATTGCCGAATGAATGGTGGTGATCGAGGCGTATTCGATGCCCACCGCATCGTTGAGCAGCTTGAGCAACGGCACACCGCAGTTGGTGGTGCAGGAAGCGTTGGAGATCAGCCGCTCGGCGCCTGTCAGCTGCTGCTGATTGATGCCCATGACGACCGTGGCATCCACATCCGCCGCACTGGCCATCGGCTGGGAGAACAGCACCCGCGGCACACCCGCGGCGAGAAAGCGCTCGCCATCGGCACGGCTGGTGTAGGCGCCGGAGCACTCCAGCACCAGGTCGACGTCCAGCGCCCGCCAGTCGACCGCCTCGGGCGTCGACTCGCGCAGCACCTTCACGCAGTGCCCGTTCAGATGCAGGCAATCGCCGTCCACGCTCACCTCACCAGGGAAGCGGCCGTGTGTGGAATCGAAACGGGTGAGGTATTCCAGGCTGGCCATGTCGGCCAGATCGTTGAGGGCAACGAACTGGAAATCGAAGGCGGCGCCGCGCTCATAGAATGCACGCAGCACGCAACGGCCGATGCGGCCGTAGCCGTTGAGGGCGACGCGATAGGGACGGGCGTTGGCCATGGGTTCTCGTCGGTCCTGCAGGTGGAAAGCCGCAGACGGCTCTCCACCCAACGCGGATGGGGCTCGATGGGATGGATGACCGCAGCCACCTCATCCCATCTTCGCGATCAGTCCTCCAGCAGCTCTTCGGCGATGCCGAGGATGTTGTCGACGGTGAAGCCGAACTCCTCGAACAGCTGGTTGGCCGGAGCCGATTCGCCGTAAGTGGTCATGCCGATGATGCGACCGTCGAGGCCGACGTACTTGTACCAGTAGTCCGCGTGCGCCGCCTCGATGGCGATGCGCGCGCCGACTTCCACCGGCAGCACGTGCTGTTTCCAGGCGGCATCCTGGCTGTCGAACACGCTGGTGCATGGCATCGAGACGACACGCACCTTGCGACCCTGCTCGGTCAGCTTGTCGGCGGCCTGCACTGCCAGGCTGACTTCCGAACCGGTGGCGATCAGGATCAACTCCGGCTCGCCGGCGCAGTTCTTCAGGATGTAGCCACCGCGGGCAATGGCCGCTTCGGTTTCGTTGTCACGCACATGGAACGGCAGGTTCTGGCGCGAGAAGATCAGCGCGCTCGGGCCGTCCTTGCGCTCAAGCGCATGCTTCCAGGCCACCGCCGATTCGACGGTGTCGGCCGGGCGCCAGGTGTCCAGGTTCGGCGTGGTGCGCAGGCTGGTCAGCTGTTCGATCGGCTGGTGGGTCGGGCCGTCTTCGCCAAGACCGATGGAGTCGTGGGTGAAGACGTAGAGCACCCGCTGCTTCATCAGCGCGGACATGCGCACGGCGTTGCGCGCATATTCCATGAACATCAGGAAGGTCGCGCCGTACGGGATCAGGCCGCCGTGCAGGGCGACGCCGTTCATGATCGCGGCCATGCCGAACTCACGCACGCCGTAATACATGTAGTTGCCCGAGGCATCCTCGGCCACCACCGGCTTGCAGCCTTTCCACAGGGTCAGGTTGGAACCGGCGAGATCCGCCGAGCCGCCGAGCAGTTCCGGCAGCAGCGGGCCGAAGGCATTCAGGCAGTTCTGGCTGGCCTTGCGGCTGGCAATGGTTTCGCCCTTGTTGGCGACTTCACGGATGAACTCGCTGGCCTTTTCGGCAAAGTCGGCCGGCAGCTCGCCGGCCATGCGCCGCTTGAACTCGGACGCCAGGGCCGGGAATTCGGCCTCATAGGCGGCGAAGCGCTTGTTCCACTCGTTCTCGGCTTCGGCGCCCTTCTGCTTGGCGTCCCACTCGGCGTAGATCTCGGCCGGGATTTCGAACGGACCATATTTCCAGCCCAGCGCTTCGCGGGTCAGGGCGATCTCGGCGTCGCCCAAAGCAGCGCCGTGGGACTCTTCCTTGCCCTGCTTGTTCGGCGAACCGAAGCCGATGATGGTCTTGCAGCAGATCAGCGTCGGCCGGTCGCTCTTGCGCGCGGTCTCGATGGCCATCTGGATTTCGTCGGCATCATGGCCGTCGACGTTGCGGATCACCTGCCAGCCATAAGCCTCGAAGCGGCGCGGGGTATCGTCGGTGAACCAGCCGTGGACTTCGCCGTCGATGGAGATGCCGTTGTCGTCGTAGAAGGCGATCAGCTTGTTCAGGCCAAGGGTGCCGGCCAGCGAGCAGACTTCGTGGCTGATGCCTTCCATCATGCAGCCGTCACCGAGGAACACGTAGGTGTTGTGGTCGACGATGTTGTGGCCGGGGCGGTTGAATTGCGCCGCCATGACCTTCTCGGCCACGGCGAAGCCGACGGCGTTGGCCAGGCCCTGGCCCAGCGGGCCGGTGGTGGTCTCGACGCCGGCGGTGTAGCCGAACTCCGGGTGGCCCGGGGTCTTGCTGTGCAGCTGGCGGAAGTTCTTCAGGTCATCGATGGACAGGTCGTAGCCGGTCAGGTGCAGCAGCGAGTAGATCAGCATCGAGCCGTGGCCGTTGGACAGCACGAAGCGGTCGCGGTCGGCCCACTGCGGGTTGGTCGGGCTGTGCTTCAGATGATCACGCCAGAGCACTTCGGCGATGTCCGCCATGCCCATGGGGGCACCCGGGTGGCCGCTGTTGGCTTTCTGCACAGCATCCATGCTGAGGGCGCGGATGGCATTGGCTCGCTCACGACGGCTGGGCATCGCTGAATCTCCTGCGGGGTGTACGTAGAAAAAGGCGGCCATTTTCCCCTACCGAGGGTGGCCCCGGCAATGACTGAATCGCCCGGCAGGCGCGCTCAATCCAACAGCTCGACGCCCTGGCTGGTGATATCCGGCAGATGCTCGAGCAGGTAGTCGCGCATGCGTGTCAGGGTGACCGACTCATTGCCCGCGCCCGGCCAGACCAGGTAATAGCTGTCGCCGGACTTCACCGCCTGCTGAAAGGGCAGCACCAGGCTGCCGCGCTGCAGCTCCGCGCCGACCAGCGCCAGGTCGCCAATCGACACGCCATGCCCCTGCGCCGCGGCGGAGATGCCCAGCTCCAGGGTGTCGAACAGCTTGCCTTGCTGCCAGGCCACCTGATCCGCGCGGCCGGTACGCTGCAACCAGCGTCGCCAGTCCCGGCAATCGCGCGACGGATGAATGAGTTCGACCTCGGCCAGGTGCTGCGTATTCCAGGGCAAGGCACCGAGCAACTCCGGCGCACAAACCGGCACCAGCCATTCATCGAACAGCTTCACCCGCCGCCAGTCGGCGGGAAAACTGCCATTGCCGAGCAGGATCGCGCAGTCGAACGGCTCGCTACTGAAATCCACCGTATCCAGGTCCATCCAGGCGCTGGTGAGCTGCACGCGGCTCTGCGGATTGGCCACCTGAAAGCCCTCCAGAGTGCCCAGCAACCAGCGCATGGTCAGGGTAGACGGCGCTTTCAGGCGCAGCGCACCGCGCTGACGAGTAACAGCGACGCAGGCGTTCTCGATGGTGCGAAAGCCGATCTTGAGCTCCTGCGCCAGCAAGCGCCCGGCGTCGGTCAACGCCAACCGCGAGCCATGCCGCTCGAATAGCTGGCAGCCAAGATGCTCCTCCAGCGTCTTCACATGCCGGCTCACCGCACTCTGGGTGATGAACAGGCTCTGCGCAGCCTGGGTGAACGAGCCGAAACGCGCCGCCACCTCAAAGGCCCGCAGGGCATAGAGAGGCGGCATGCGTGACGCTGCAATGACCGAATCCGGCATGACTAAAACTCATCCTTATGGGCTGTTTTTTCCATTTTCCAATCCTCTTCCGCCTACCAATACTTCGCCAGCAATGGGTTTCAGACCAACCCCGGTCTTCTCCCGACGCCTCCGAGCACCCATAAAAACTCAGGAAAGGACGCCATGCAGAGCAAATACTACGAAACGCTTCTGGCCAACGCGGTAGAGAAAGGTGCGTTGCGGCATGAGCAGATCGGTCAGATCCTGAATTTCAGGCTTTTCGGCAACAAGAAAGGCTTCATGACGCTCGAAAGCCTCCCCATCGGCGAAGTCCCGCCGACGCCGTTGAGCCGCGACTATCTCTGCAAGCCGGATGACAGCAGCGAGCGCCTGCTGCTGCAGGCCACTGCCCTGCTCGGCGAACCGATTGGTTACGTGCAGGAGTCCGATGGCTGCATCGTCAATAATTTCTTCCCCCAGCAGGCCCATTCCCGGGCGGCCACTTCGGACAGTTTCGATACAGAGCTGGACCTGCATACGGAAAATGCCTTCCATGCCGTGCTGCCTGATTACCTGGTGCTGCTCTGCCTGCGCCAGGACCCGGACGCCGAAGCCGTCACCTATATCGCGTCAAGCGAACGAATTCTCGAGCGCCTGACGTTCGAGGAGCGGGCATTCTTCCTTACCGAACCCTACAACTTCCTCTCGGACTACGGCCCGACGAGCAAGAACCAGCGCATCGATATCAATCGCCACCAAACCATCCTTTATGGCGACCCGGATGCACCCTTCTTTCGCTTCGACCCCCAGTTCATGCTGGCCTTCAGCAGCCGGGCCCAGCAGCTGATGGACAAGCTGCGCGCCATCGCCTGGGAGGTGGTCGAGCCGGTGCGCCTGAACTGCGGCGACATGCTGATCATCGACAATCGCCGCAGTGCCCATGCGCGCAGCCCCTTCAGTGCACGCTTCGACGGCAGCGACCGCTGGATTCAGCGCGCCTTCGCCATCACCAACCCCAACTTCTACGCCGAGCGCCTGGGCCAGCGCAGCCGGGTCTTCGGCCTGGTGACCGAACTATGAACGCCACCTATCTCGCCTTCGCCGCCGCGGTCGCACTGCTGATCGCCTCCCCCGGTCCGGTGGTTGCGCTGGTGGTGGCCGATGCCCGGCGCCGCTGGCCGCTGTGGACCATCCTCGGCGGCGCGATCTCGGCGCAAATCCTGATGATCGCCGCGCTGGTAATGATCTATCTGGCGCTGGACCTCGACCCACTGGTGCTCGAAGCCGGACAGATCCTCGGCGGGCTCTATCTGATCTGGCTCGGTTGCGACGGTCTGTGCGGCGGCCGCAGCGAAACCGCCACACCAAAACGCAGCGAAGCGCATTACTTCTGGCGGGCCATGGCCGTAGGCCTGTCCAACCCGAAGGACATTCTGTTCTTCCTCGCCTTCCTCCCCGGTTTCATCCTGCCCGCACAGCCGTTCGCGCCGCAGGCGACGGTGCTGATCGTGATCTGGGCGGCGATCGATCTGAGCATCCTGCTCGCCTACAGCCTGCTCTCGCGGCGCCTGGCCGGTGAAGGGCTGATCCAGCGCCTGCTGGATATCCTGCCCAACTACTTCCTCATCGGCCTGGGTCTGGTTTCCTGCACCCTTGGACTGTCCCGCCTGCTGGAGTAACCGTGCGCCCTCAAGGGCAATATCAAAACTTTTTGATACTGCCCTTGCTGTACGAAAAGTGACCGACTAGACTGCGCGGCTTATGAGCCTGCGCATGCCCCAGATATCCCACGACACCAGCGACCAGCTTGCCTCCCTGTGCAAGGCCGGCGGTGATGCGTTGCGCCTGAAGGTATTGCGCGCACTGTCCAGTGATTCGTTCGGCGTTCTCGAGCTGGCGCAAATCTTTGCCATCGGCCAATCCGGCATGAGCCATCACCTCAAGGTGCTGACCCAGGCCGGCCTGCTGGCGACACGCCGTGAAGGCAACGCGGTGTTCTATCGACGCAGCCTGCCGCAGGCCGACAGCCTCGGTGGCAGGCTGCATGCAGCGTTGCTGGAAGAGGCGGACCGACTGGAGCTGCCGCGTGAGATCGAGGCCCGCATCGCTGCCGTGCACACCCAGCGCAGCGCCGCCAGCGAAGATTTTTTCGCGCGCATGGCCGATAGCTTCCAGGCGCGCCAGGACCTGATCGCCGGTCTGCCGCAGTACCGCGACAGCGTGCTGGCGCTGCTCGATGCACTGAACTTCGACAACAGCGCCACGGCACTGGAAGTCGGCCCGGGCGATGGCAGCTTTTTGCCGGAACTGGCTCGGCGCTTCGCCCGCGTGGTGGCGCTGGACAACAGCCCGGCCATGCTCGATCTGGCCCGCGCGCGCTGCGAAGAGGCGGGACTGGAAAACGTCGAGCTGAAGCTCGCCGACGCCCTGCACGACGACTGCCCGCCAGCCGACTGCGTGATACTGAACATGGTGCTGCATCACCTGGCGGCGCCAGGCGAGGCGATGAAACAACTGGCACGACTGGTGAACGCGGGCGGCAGTCTGCTGGTCACGGAGCTGTGCAGCCACAACCAGAGTTGGGCCAGGGAGGCCTGCGGCGATCTGTGGTTGGGGTTCGAACAGGACGATCTGGCCCGTTGGGCCGATGCCGCGGGGCTCACGCCCGGCGAGAGCCTCTACATTGGCTTGAAGAACGGTTTTCAGATCCAGGCCCGGTACTTTTCCCGGCTCGCCCCTGACAGCCGACTCACCCACCGGTAATAGGAAACCGATAGATGAGCGAATACTCGATTTTTACCTCCGAGTCCGTGTCCGAAGGGCATCCGGACAAGATCGCCGACCAGATCTCCGATGCGGTGCTGGACGCCATCATCGCCGAGGACAAGCATGCCCGCGTGGCCTGCGAAACCCTGGTCAAGACCGGTGTGGCGATCGTCGCCGGTGAAGTGACCACCTCGGCCTGGGTCGACCTGGAGCAGCTGGTGCGCGATGTCATCATCGACATCGGCTACAACAGCTCGGAAGTCGGTTTCGATGGTGCCACCTGCGGCATCATCAACATCATCGGCAAGCAGTCGGTGGACATCGCCCAGGGCGTTGACCGCAGCAAGCCGGAAGACCAGGGCGCCGGCGACCAGGGCCTGATGTTCGGCTATGCCAGCAACGAGACCGACGTGCTGATGCCGGCGCCGATCCGTTTCTCCCACGCCCTGGTCGAGCGCCAGGCCGAGGCACGCAAGAACGGCCTGCTCCCGTGGCTGCGCCCGGACGCGAAGAGCCAGGTCACCTGCCGCTACGAGAATGGCAAGGTCGCCGGCATCGACGCCGTGGTGCTGTCGACCCAGCACAACCCCGACGTCAAGCAGAGCGACCTGCGCGAAGCGGTGATGGAGCTGATCATCAAGCACAGCCTGCCCGCCGAGCTGCTGCACAAGGACACCCAGTACCACATCAACCCGACCGGCCAGTTCGTCATCGGCGGCCCGGTGGGCGACTGCGGCCTGACCGGCCGCAAGATCATCGTCGACACCTACGGCGGCATGGCCCGTCACGGCGGCGGCGCGTTCTCCGGCAAGGACCCGTCCAAGGTCGACCGCTCGGCCGCCTACGCCGGCCGCTACGTGGCCAAGAACATCGTCGCCGCCGGCCTCGCCGATCGCTGCGAGATCCAGGTGTCCTACGCCATCGGCGTGGCCCAGCCGACCTCCATCTCGCTGAACACCTTCGGCACCGGCAAGCTCAGCGACGACAAGATCATCGCCCTGGTGCGCGAGCATTTCGATCTGCGCCCGTACGCGATCACCACCATGCTCGACCTGCTGCACCCGATGTATCGCGCCACCGCGGCCTACGGCCACTTCGGTCGCACCCCCTATGAAATGACGGTAGGTGCCGACACCTTTACCGCTTTCACCTGGGAGCGCACCGACAAGGCCGACGCGCTGCGCGCCGCCGCCGGACTGTAAGCGACGTCCGGCCAATGAAAGCCCCGCCGGTGCCAGCCGCGCGGGGTTTTCTGCTTTCAGGAACGGTGGTCCGAATACATCCAGCACCACGCAACCCGTACCACGTCACGAAACCTGCATGCCAGAGCCTTTGCGCGCAGCAGGCTAACAGCTATCATCGCCGCCCTTTCGAACGGACTCGATCGATCACCTGTCGTGATCGACATTACAAGGAGCTTATCCATGCGTATTTCCCACCTCTTCGGCTGCGCCCTCCTCGCCCTCTCGAGCGCCTCGCTGCAGGCTGCCACCAGCGATGCGCAGGCCAAGTGCGAACAGCAGCTGACCGCCCAGCAAGACAAACTGGAAACCGGCAAGATGCTCGGCCACATGCTTGGCAACGAGAAGCTCAGCAACGCCATCGCCCAGGTGGAAGGCGGCTGCGCAGAGCTGAACAGCGAAGAACTGGCGGCCAATGCCAGCGCTACCGACCAGGGCGCGGCGCTCGACGAGAAGGTCCAGGCCGTGACCCAGGCCAAGGATGCCGTGCTCGGCCTCGGCAAGATGTTCGGCAAGTAAGTTTCAAGCGCTGTAATTGAAAACGCCCGCAGCTGCGGGCGTTTTCGTTTCTGGCTCAGTTCTTCAACCGATAGCCGGTCTTGAAGATCCACCACACCGCCAGCAGGCAGGCGGCGAGGAAGCCGAGGATCATCGCCAGGCTGATGCCGACGCTGATGTCCGAGACACCGTAGAAGCTCCAGCGGAAGCCGCTGATCAGGTACACCACCGGGTTGAACAGGGTGATCTTCTGCCATAGCGGCGGCAGCATCTCGATGGAGTAGAAGCTGCCACCGAGAAAGGCCAACGGTGTGACGATCAACGCCGGGACGATCTGCAGCTTTTCCCAGCCATCGGCCCAGATGCCGATGATGAAGCCGAACAGGCAGAAGGTGATCGCCGTCAGCACCAGGAACAGCGCCATCATCAGCGGATGCTGGATCTGGTAGTCGACGAACAGCCGCGCGGTGATAAGGATGATCACGCCGAGCACCAGCGACTTGGTCGCCGCCGCACCAACGTAGCCGATGACGATCTCGACATAGGACACCGGCGCCGACAGCACCTCGTAGATGGTCCCCGAGTAGCGCGGCATGTAGATGCCGAACGAGGCGTTGGAAATGCTCTCGGAAAGCAGCGCCATCATGATCAGGCCAGGGATGATGAACGCGCCGTAGGGGATGCCGTGCATCGCTTCCATGCGCGCGCCGATGGCCGAGCCGAATACCACGAAGTACAGCGAGGTGGAGATCACCGGGGTGGCGATGCTCTGCAGCAGGGTGCGCCAGGTGCGCGCCAGTTCGAACAGGTAGATCGCGCGGATCGCGTAGAAATTCATGCGGGCTTTTCCTCAGCGACCGTGAACAAGGTTGACGAAAATCTCTTCCAGCGAGCTCTGGCTCGACTGCAGATCCTTGAAATCGATACCGTGGGCGGCCAGGCGCTTGAGCAGTTCGGCGATGCCGGTGTCCTCATGCTGAGCATCGAAGGTGAACACCAGCTGGTTGCCGGCATCGGTGAGTTCCAGTGGGTAGCTCGCCAGTTCCGCCGGAATCTCGGCCAGCGGCCGCTGCAGGTGCAAGGTCAGCTGCTTCTTGCCGAGCTTGCGCATCAGCACATCCTTGTCTTCCACCAGAATGATCTCGCCGCGACTGATCACGCCGATGCGGTCGGCCATCTCCTCGGCCTCTTCGATGTAATGCGTGGTGAGAATGATGGTCACGCCGCGCTCGCGCAGGCCGCGCACCATTTCCCACATGTCGCGGCGCAGCTCGACGTCGACGCCGGCGGTGGGTTCGTCGAGAAACAGGATCGACGGTTCGTGGGACAGCGCCTTGGCGATCATGACCCGACGCTTCATACCCCCGGAAAGCTCCAGAATCCGGGCATTGCGCTTGTCCCACAGGGACAAATCACGCAACAGTTTCTCCAGGAACGAATCATCCGGCGCCTTGCCAAACAGCCCGCGCGAGAACCGCACCGTCGCCCAGACGCTTTCGAAACCCTCGTTGAACAGCTCCTGCGGCACCAGGCCGATCTTCGAGCGGGCGGCGCGGTAGTCCTCGACGATGTCGTGGCCGTCGACCAACACCCGACCGCTGCCGGGATTGACGATGCCGCAGATGATGCTGATCAGCGTGGTCTTGCCGGCGCCGTTGGGGCCGAGCAGGGCGAAAATCTCTCCCTTGCGGATGTCGAGGTCGATGCGCTTGAGCGCCGGGTGGCCGGAAGCGTAGGTCTTGGTGAGCTGCTCGATGGCGATCACTGGTTGCACGGGCTCGTCTCTTCAAGGAATCAGGGGCGGAATTGTAGATAAAAACGCAACCCAAGGCGCCCGCCGCGTCCGCCAGTCACGACTCGCAGTGACCGTGATCATGGCGACGCAATGGCAACACATACATGCTTGGAAGCGCTGGCAAGTGGACGCCAGCAAGGAGGCTATCCCGAGATGAGACAGATAAAACTCACCTACGTCGCGCTGTTCGTCGGACTGACGCTGCTCTGGCTGCTGGTCGACAGCTTCGTCATGGCGCGTTACCAGATCTGGCCGCTGCGCAAGGTGATGGTGCACTACAGCGGGGTGCTTGGCATCGCCGCGATGAGCGTGGCGGTGATACTGGCGGCAAGGCCGCGACGTTTCGAACGCTTCTTCGACGGCCTGGACAAGACCTATCGGCTGCACAAGTGGCTGGGCATCAGCGCCCTGGTCATCGCCATCTTCCACTGGGGCTGGGGGCAGATACCGAAATGGCTGGTCGGCTTCGGCTGGCTGGAAAAGCCGGCGCGACGGGCGGGCGAGGGCCAGATGCATGAAGGCATCTTCGCGCTGCTGCAGCGCTTCCGCGGCCTCGCCGAGACCATCGGCGAGTGGGCTTTCTACGCCGCAGTGATCCTGATCGTGCTGGCGCTGGTCAAGCGCTTCCCCTACCGCTGGTTTTTCAAGACCCACCGCTGGCTGGCGCTGGTCTATCTGGCGCTGGTGGCGCACGCGGTGGTACTTACCCCACCCGACTACTGGACATCGCCGCTGGGCCTGGCACTCGCCGTGCTGCTGGTGTCGGGCTCGGTGGCCGCCTGCATCTCGCTGCTGCGCCGTATCGGCCGCAAGCATCAGGTGGTCGGTCGTATCGAAAGTCTGACCCATCACCGCGACAACCGCGTGCTGCGCGTCGATATCAAGCTCGACGGCCCCTGGCCGGGCCACAAGGCCGGGCAGTTCGCCTTCGTCACCTTCGACGACAAGGAAGGGCCGCATCCCTTCAGCCTGTCCTCGGCCTGGTGCAACGACGGCAAACTGGCCTTCTCCATCAAGGGTCTCGGTGACTACACCCGCACCCTGCCGGATACCCTGAAGGTGGGCGACGCGGTGAAGGTCGAAGGGCCTTATGGCTGTTTCGATTTCCACAGCCGCAAGCCGCGACAGATCTGGGTCGCCGGCGGCATCGGCATCGCGCCGTTCATTGGCCGCTTACAGGCGCTCGCCGAGAGCGGCAAGGGCAACAATGTCGATCTGTTCTACTGCACCAGCGCGCCGGACCAGGGCTTTATCGAGCGCATCCGCCAACTGGCCGAGCGCGCCCGGGTGCGCCTGCACGTACTGGTGGCCAGCGAAGGCGGACGCCTCACGCCAGAGCGCCTTCGCCAGCTGGCACCGCAGTGGCAGGACAGCGACGTCTGGTTCTGCGGCCCGGCCGGCTTCGGTCAGGATCTGAGCAAGGACCTGCAACGCCACGGTCTGCCACCGAGGGATTTCCACCAGGAACTGTTCAATATGCGCTAACGCACGGTCGCGCCGCATCGAGCTGGCGACAATGAGTCACTGGCCTTCAATGATCGGAGGCCAGCCCACCTCATCAGAGCAAGGATGCTCGCCATGCAACGTCTGATCGCGCTATCGCTGTGCCTCTTCTCGTCCGTTTGCCTCGCCAGCTGTCCGACCTGGAACGCTGCGCGAGCGCAACAGGAAATCATCAGTCTCCAACTGCAGCTGCAGCACTGGGACGATGCCTATCACCGCCGCGGCCTGGCGCTGGTGGATGACGAAATCTACGACCAGAGCCGTGCGCGCCTGCACGACTGGCAGCGTTGTTTCCCGAGCACCCTCGCGGCTCCGGAGCCATTGGCCGGCGCCGGCGGTCCGGTACCGCATCCGGTGATGCAGACCGGGCTGGTCAAGCTCGCCGACGAGCAGGCGGTCGCGGACTGGATCGCGCGTCGCGAAGATCTTTGGATTCAACCGAAGGTGGACGGCGTGGCGGTCACCCTGGTCTATCGCGACGGCCTGCTGCAACAGGCTATCAGCCGTGGCGACGGCCGCAGCGGCCAGGACTGGACGGCCAATGCCCGGCGACTGCCGGCGATTCCATCCCTGCTACCGGAGCCAAGCGAGGTGATCCTCCAGGGCGAACTCTACTGGCGCCTGGAGCAGCATGTGCAGGCCACCCTTGGCGGTGCCGGCGCGCGCGCAAAGGTCGCCGGCGCAATGGCCGGCAGGCCGCTGACCGCCGAAGCCGCCCAGCAGATCGGCCTGTTCGTCTGGGACTGGCCAAACGGCCCGGAAGCGATGACCGTGCGTCTCGAACGGCTGGCGGCGATGGGCTTCACCCACAGCCAGCGTTTCAGCCTGCCGCTCGCGGGTCTCGAACAAGCGCGGCATTGGCGCGTACAGTGGTATCGGCAGCCCCTGCCGTTCGCCAGCGATGGCGTGGTGTTGCGCCAGGGCCGGCGACCGCCGGCAGAACGCTGGCAGGCCGAGCCGCACTGGGCCGCCGCCTGGAAGTATCCCCTGCGTACAGCGGTGACCGAGGTTCGCGCCGTGGACTTTCGTATCGGTCGTACCGGTCGAATCACGCCGCTGCTGCGGCTAACTCCGGTAAGCCTGGATGACCGGCAGATCCGTACGCTCAGCCTCGGCTCGCTAGAGCGCTGGCGAACCCTGGATGTGCGCCCCGGCGATCAGGTCGCGGTTGCACTCGCCGGACATAGCATCCCGCAATTGGATTCGGTGATCTGGCGCAGCGCCGAACGCGCAGCGGTGGAGGCGCCAGACCCGTCGCAGTTTCACGCGCACAGCTGCTGGCAGCCGAGGCCGGGCTGTGAGCAGCAATTTATCGCCCGTCTGGTCTGGCTGAGCGGCAAGCAGGGTCTTCATCTTCCCGGAACAGGCGCCGGTAGCTGGCAAGCGCTGCTGGACGCCGGCTTGCTGCCCGACCTGCTTGCCTGGCTGGAGCTGGATGCCGCAGCGCTGCAACAGGCGCCAGGCATCGGCAAAGTGCGCGCAGCCAAGCTCGCCGCGAGCTTCGCCCTGGCGCGCCAACGGCCGCTGACGCAATGGCTGAAGGCACTCGGCCTGCCTGGCGGCATTTCGCTCGCTCCGGAAACCAGCTGGGATGTTCTGGCCGCGCGTACCGTGTCGCAATGGCAGGGCGAACCGGGTATCGGACCGGCTCGCGCAGACCAGCTGCATGCCTTCTTCCGCACAGCGGAGCTGCAAGCACTGCGGCACCGACTGCGAGCAGTCGGTATTTCCGGCTTCTGAAGGGACTTTCACCGAATGACGCGGTCGATAAGAGCTGGATAACAATTATGGAGGCGAGGCATGTCTTTGCGACATTGGCCGATTGCCCTGCTGATCGGCTGCACTGCCATCAGCCCGCTGCTCGCCGCAGCCCAACAAACCAACACCCAGTGCCACGAGCAACGCCAATCCCTGCGCGAGCAGCTGCAGCAGGCTCGCCTGCAGGGCGACAAGCTGCGCCAGACGCAACTCAGCACCGAATTGCAGACCTTGACCGAACAATGCCAGGGCCTGGTCGCGCTGCATCCGCGTCAGGTCGAATACGAGCACATCAATCGTCAGGTAGAGCGCCGCGAGACGCTGCTGCGCGAAGCGCTGGGCACTGGCGACGCGCAGCTGATCGAGCTGCGCCGCAATCAGCTGGCCAAGTCCCGGGAAAAGCTCGAAACGCTGCGCCGCTAGAACCCCGCTTCAATAAGCGCGGAATTCCTTGTGACAGGTTTCGCAGGCATCCTCGACCCGCTGAAAGGGGGCCGCCACGCTTTGCGCACTGACAGGTTCCGAGCTGACCACGCTGGCCAGCTCTGCCGTGGTCGCCTCCAGCGCCCGTGCCAGCTCGTTGAAGCGCTCCTGTCGCTGCCAGACATCATCCCGCGCGTCGCTCTGCTTTTCCTTGACCTCGGGATAATGCTGCCAGGGCTGGCGCGAAAGCTCGTCGAGTTTCACCGCGCCCGTGCTGAACCCCTCAGCGTCAAACGGAATGCGGCCACGCAACATGCCGCCGAGATCTTCCTTGGTATCAAGCATCGCCTGGTAGATCGCCTTGCGCTTGCCCAGAGGCGAGTCAGGATCGACCCGGTCGCAGCCTGTCAGTACGAGGGCGGCAATCAGGGGCAGGCTCAGCAGACTCAACTTCATGGTTCAACCACTCATGGATGCAAAGCGCAGGATTATCCCCGCCCATGCACCGCTGAACAAATCAGTCGGACATTGACTTCGTCAGCAAAGATTGCCCGAGCGACCCGCTAGCGCGACCAGCTGCCGCCTGCACTCTCGCAATCGATCTTGGCCTGCGCCCGATCGCTGGCGTGGTAGTGGTAAGTGACGATCGTCGCGTCGTCATTTACCTGGGTCGGGAAGGTGCCATTCTTTGCCTGGGACCCGGTGGCGCGCTCGTTGGCCAGCGTCTCCGGAGTCATTCGCGCGGTGCAGATGCCAAAGTGGCCATCCGGGCAACTGTCGCGGATCTCGCGGCGGGAATTCTTCACCGCCTCGTTGTCCTGACAGACCCAGTCGATGGCGTCGTCGTTATCCATACCGTGAAACTCGAAACACTGCTCGGTCACCACTGGTGCCGGGACTGCACCGGACGTTTCGCTGTGTACGTAGCAGGACTGGGCAGCAGCCGGAAGGCTGAACGCGCCGAGAAGCAATACGGGCGCAAGACGAAGCATGGGGTTCATGGCGGTCTCCTGAAACGGTTTCGCCCGGCAAGGGTCACCGAACCTGAAATTACGACCCCGCGTCCAACCACCTAGTTCGCGTCGCGCCGGGCTTGGGATTGCCGAGCGGCGCAGCTATAATCGCCGGGTTTTCCCGATCGACTCCGCTTCGATCGTGCCCGCCACCTGTCCGAGGGGCGCTGCAGCAGGCTGCTCTGTCACAGAGGACGCCTGTCAGGCTCGGATGGGGCGTTTCCTAGAACGCATCAACGGCGCCCATTCGCATCTATACGAATGGAGAACTCTTCGATGAGTGCTGTCATGACGCCTGCCGGTTTCACCGACTTCAAGGTCGCCGACATTTCCCTGGCCGCCTGGGGCCGCCGCGAGATCATCATCGCCGAATCCGAGATGCCTGCGCTGATGGGCCTGCGTAGCAAGTACGCCGCAGAGCAACCGCTCAAGGGCGCGAAAATCCTCGGCTGCATCCACATGACCATCCAGACCGCCGTGCTGATCGAGACGCTGATCGCCCTCGGCGCCGAAGTGCGCTGGTCTTCCTGCAACATCTTCTCCACCCAGGACCAGGCCGCTGCTGCCATCGCCGCCGCCGGCATCCCGGTGTTCGCCTGGAAGGGCGAGACCGAGGAAGAATACGAGTGGTGCATCGAGCAGACCATCCTCAAGGACGGCCAGCCGTGGGACGCCAACATGGTGCTGGACGACGGCGGTGACCTGACCCAGATCCTGCATGACAAGTATCCGCAGGTGCTCGAGCGCGTCCACGGCGTGACCGAGGAAACCACCACCGGCGTGCACCGCCTGCTTGACATGCTCAAGGGCGGCACCCTGAAGATTCCGGCGATCAACGTCAACGACTCGGTCACCAAGAGCAAGAACGACAACAAGTACGGTTGCCGTCACAGCCTGAACGATGCCATCAAGCGCGCCACCGACCACCTGCTGTCGGGCAAGCAGGCGCTGGTCGTCGGCTACGGCGACGTCGGCAAGGGTTCGGCACAGTCGCTGCGCCAGGAAGGCATGATCGTCAAGGTCTCGGAAGTCGACCCGATCTGCGCCATGCAGGCCTGCATGGACGGTTTCGAGCTGGTCTCCCCCTACAAGGACGGCATCAACGACGGCACCGAAGCCAGCGTCGACGCGGCCCTGCTGGGCAAGATCGACCTGATCGTCACTACCACCGGTAACGTCAACGTGTGCGACGCCGGCATGCTCAAGGCGCTGAAGAAGCGCGCCGTGGTGTGCAACATCGGCCACTTCGACAACGAGATCGACACCGCCTTCATGCGCGCCAACTGGGGCTGGGAAGAGGTCAAGCCGCAGGTGCACAAGATCCACCGCACCGGCAAGACCGTCGACCCGACCAACGACGACTACCTGATCCTGCTGGCCGAAGGCCGCCTGGTGAACCTGGGCAACGCCACCGGCCATCCGAGCCGGATCATGGACGGCTCCTTCGCCAACCAGGTGCTGGCGCAGATCCACCTGTACAACGAGAAGTTCGCCGACCTGCCGGTCGCCGAGAAGAGCAAGAACGTCACCGTCATGGTGCTGCCGAAGAAGCTCGACGAGGAAGTGGCGCTGGAAATGGTCAAGGGCTTCGGTGGCGTGGTCACCCAGCTGACCGCCAAGCAGGCGGAGTACATCGGCGTGACCGTCGAAGGCCCGTTCAAGCCGGACAGCTACCGTTACTGATGCGCGGAGTGGCAATCGCTAGCAGCGCATTGCCACCCGACCCTGCCGATTAAGCGCAGGAGGCCAAGCCGAAGCGGGACGCAAGCATGTTAGCGTCCCGCTCCGACCTCCAGCGTTTAGAGGACGTCCTGGGCGCGCCGCGCCCGACAACCCTGGATTCGCCCATGAGCACATCCCCACGCCCCTCCATCAGCTTCGAGTTCTTCCCGACCAAGACCGATGCCGGGCATGAAAAACTGCTGAACGTGGCCCGCCAGCTGGCCGGCTATCAACCCGATTTCTTCTCCTGCACCTACGGTGCCGGTGGCTCGACCCGTGACCGCACGCTGAACACCGTGCTGCAGCTCGACGGCGAGGTAAAGGTGCCGACCGCGCCGCACCTGTCCTGCGTCGGCGACACCAAGGCTGAATTGCGCGAACTGCTGAACATCTACAAGGATGCCGGCATCCAGCGCATCGTTGCCCTACGCGGCGACCTGCCCTCCGGCATGGGCATGGCCAGCGGCGAGCTGCGCTACGCCAACGAGCTGGTGGAGTTCATCCGCAGCGAGACCGGCGACCACTTCCACATCGAAGTTGCCGCCTACCCGGAAATGCACCCGCAGGCGCGCAATTTCGAAGACGACCTCGCCAATTTCGTGCGCAAGGCCAAGGCTGGCGCGAACAGTGCGATCACCCAGTACTTCTTCAACGCCGACTGCTACTTCTACTTCGTCGAGCGCGTGCGCAAGCTCGGTGTGGACACACCGATCGTGCCGGGCATCATGCCGATCACCAATTACAGCAAGCTGGCCCGCTTCTCCGATGCCTGTGGCGCGGAGATCCCACGCTGGGTGCGCAAGCAGCTCGAAGCCTATGGCGACGACATGCAGAGCATCCAGGCCTTCGGCGAGCAGGTGATCACCGAAATGTGCCAGAAGCTGCTGGCCGGCGACGCGCCCGGCCTGCACTTCTACACGCTGAACCAGGCCGAGCCGAGCCTGGCGATCTGGAACAACCTCGGGCTGTCACGCTGAGCCTCCCGCCAGCTCCGTAGAAATACGGAGCTGGCTAATGAACCCGTGACCTGCGACACTGTCAGAGCAATGCGGCGTTAACAGGCTCTGTTATACTCCGCGCTTCCGCCAGGCTTACGCCCGGATGCCGCTCTTATATTTATCTGCGGCAGGACCGGACGGGATCGCACGCCAGTCGCGATTCGAGCCAGGCATGATCATCCCAGGGCCTCGCCCCTAACAAGACAGGATTACTCATGTCCTTTGCTTCCCTCGGTCTCTCCGAGGCTTTGGCCGGTGCCGTCGAGGCTGCCGGTTACACCCAGCCTACCCCCGTGCAACAGCGGGCCATTCCCGCCGTGTTGCAAGGCCGCGACCTGATGGTTGCCGCCCAGACCGGAACCGGTAAGACAGGCGGTTTCGCCCTGCCGGTCCTCGAACTCCTGTTTCCGGGTGGTCACCCGGACCGTGAACACCGCTACGGCCCGAAACAGCCGCGCGTGCTGGTGCTGACACCGACCCGCGAGCTCGCCGCCCAGGTTCACGAAAGCTTCAAGGTCTATGCCCGTGACCTGCCCCTGAAGAGCACCTGCATCTTTGGTGGCGTCGGCATGAACCCGCAGATCCAGGCGGTAGCCAAGGGTCTCGACGTGCTGGTCGCCTGCCCCGGCCGCCTGCTCGACCTGGCCAACCAGAAAGCCATCGACCTCTCCCATGTGGAAATCCTCGTCCTCGACGAAGCCGACCGCATGCTCGACATGGGTTTCATCCATGACGTCAAGAAGGTCCTGGCCAAGCTGCCGGCCAAGCGCCAGAACTTGCTGTTCTCGGCAACCTTCTCCAAGGACATCACCGATCTCGCCGGCAAGCTGCTGCACAACCCCGAGCGCATCGAGGTTACGCCGCCGAACACCACCGTCGAGCGTATCGAGCAGCGCATGTTCCGCGTAGCCGCCAGCCACAAGCGCGCCCTGCTCGCTCACCTGATCACCCAGGGTGCCTGGGAACAGGTACTGGTTTTCACCCGTACCAAGCACGGCGCCAACCGCCTGGCCGAGTATCTGGAAAAGCACGGCCTGCCGGCTGCCGCGATCCATGGCAACAAGAGCCAGAATGCACGGACCAAGGCCCTGGCCGACTTCAAGGCCAACCAGGTGCGCATCCTGGTCGCCACCGATATCGCCGCCCGCGGTCTGGATATCGATCAGCTGCCGCACGTGGTCAACTTCGAGCTGCCCAACGTCGAAGAAGACTATGTGCACCGCATCGGTCGTACCGGCCGTGCCGGGCGCAGCGGTGAAGCCATTTCGCTGGTCGCGCCAGACGAGGAAAAGTTGCTCAAGGGCATCGAGCGCATGACCAAGCAGCGCATTCCCGAAGGCGATCTGATGGGCTTCGATGCCAGTGCCATCGAGGCGGAAAAGCCGGAGGTGCGCGAACCGCGCCAGCCGCGTCCGCAGCGCGGCGAAGGCAAGGCACGCGGCGAGCGTAACAAGCCTGCCGAAAAAGGTGCCGAGCAGAAGGAGCGTAATCGTCGTAGCCAGAGCAAGTCCCGCAAGCCTGCGCGCGATAGCGCCAGCGGCGAAGCGCAGGTCGTCGCGCGTCCGCCGCAGCTGCCGCCGGATCGCGCTCCGGACGAGTTCCGCGATGATGAGCTGGACAACTTCGGCAATCGCGTCGATTACGTCAGCCCGTACCAGAACAAGCAGAACCGCGGCCGCCGTCCCGGCGCCCCGGCTCAGCCTGGTAGCGCGCCACGCGCAGCCGGAGCCGCGCGTACTGGTGCCGCCGGTGCCGGCGCGCCTGCTGCCAAGGGCAAACGCCCAGGCCAGGCCCAGGGCGCACGCAGTGGTCAGCCACGCAACGGCCAGCCACGGCGCAAGAACGAAAGCCGTCGTATCGACGAGCCTGTCGTTTCGCGACAGGAGGCCGCCAAGCCTCGCGAAAAGCAGCCGGTGATCATTCACAAGGAGTCGAAGATCGATCGTCTGCCCAGCCTGGATCAGCTCGAGCAGCTACCAACGCGTCCACGGGGCGAGAAGCCGGCCCTGCTGACGCGTAACCGCGAAGCCTGAGCCACAGATGAAAACGCCGCCCATTGGGCGGCGTTTTCGTTTCTGCATACCGGCAGCGCCGCGGTGATCAGACGAACACCGCGGCGACTCAGGTCAACCGCCGGACGGCTGCGTCTGACCAGCCTCCTGCCAGCCACCACCAAGCGCCTTGAACAGATTGACCTCGCTGGTCATCTGCGCCAGGCGGTCGCCAATCAGTTGCTGCTGCACGTTGAACAGCTGACGCTGTGCATCGAGCACAGTCAGGTAGCTATCCACCCCAGTGCGATAGCGGCGCTCGGCAAGGTTGTAGTAGTCCTCGCTGGTCTGCAGCAGATCACGCTGCGCCTGCACCTGGCGCGTGTAGGTAGCCTGGGCGGCCAGCCCGTCGGCCACTTCGCGGAAGGCCGTCTGGATGGCTTTCTCATACTGCGCGACCTGGATGTTCTTGCTGATCTGCGCGTAATCCAGGTTCGCCCGCAGCTGGCCGGCGTTGAAGATCGGCACGCTGATGCTCGGCGAGAAACTCCAGTAACCGGAGCCGCCGTCGAACAACCCGGACAACTCGCTGCTGGCGGTACCCGCCGCACCGGTCAGGCTGATACGCGGAAAAAACGCCGCGCGCGCCGCACCGATGCTGGCGTTGACCGCCCGCAGCTGGTACTCCGCCTGCAGGATGTCCGGCCGCTGCTGCAGTAGATCCGAAGGCAGACCGATCGGCAGTGCCGCGAGCTGGGTCCGCTCCAAACCATCGCCAGACGGCAACCCGGCCGGCAGGCTCTGACCCAGCAGCAGTGTCAGCGCGTTGCGGTCCTGCGCCACCAGGCGCGTGTACTGCTCGATGCTCACCCGCGCACTGTCGACGGCACTGCGCGCCTGGCGCAGCTCCAGTGCCGAGGCGACGCCGACATCGAAACTGCGCTGCGTCAGACCCAGGCTTTCCTCGTAGGTCTTGAGCGTGTCCCGCGTGACCTGCAGCAGCGCCTGATCGGCCTGCAGTGTCAGCCAGGCATTGGCAACACTGGCGATCAGGCTGATCTGGGTGCTGCGCTGCGCAGCCTCGCTGGCAAAGTACTCTTCCAGCGCCTGGTCGCGGAGACTGCGCAGGCGACCGAACAGATCGAGTTCCCAGGACACGCCGAACGTTGCGCTGTACTGACTGCTGATGGCCGGCTCGCCGGTCATGTTCATGTCTCCCGGCGTACGGCTGCGCGTGCCCGAGCCATCGGCACTCACTGCCGGCAGCACATCGGCACGCTGTACGCGATACAGCGCGCGGTACGCATCGACATTCAGCGCCGCAACGCGCAGGTCGCGGTTGTTTTCCAGCGCGACTTCGATCAATTGCTGCAACGCCGGATCGCGGAAGAACTCGCGCCAGCCAAGCGCCCGCTCGGAGGCCTGCGCCGCGCCCTGCGGGTAGGCCTCGCCCTGCGGCCAATCGCCGGCCACCGGGGCGTCGGGACGCTGATACTCCGGTATCAGCGAGCAGCCACCCAGGGCCGCCGCTAGGGCGAGGGCCAATAGAGACTTGTTCACAGCGACTCCTCCTTCGCGGCCTGGTTGGCGGGCTTCGTGCGATCGAAGAACGTACAGATCATCACGTAGAACAGCGGAATCCAGAAGATTGCCAACACCGCAGCGGTCAACATGCCGCCGATCACACCAGTACCGATGGCATGCTTGCTGCCCGCACCGGCGCCAGACGCAACGGCCAGCGGCACCACGCCGAGGATGAACGCCAGCGAGGTCATGATGATCGGCCGCAGACGCATGCGACAAGCCTGCAGCGCCGCATCGGCGTAGCTCATGCCCTGTTCGTGCAGTGCCTTGGCGAACTCGACGATAAGGATCGCGTTACGTGCCGACAGACCGATGGTGGTGACCAGGCCAACCTGGAAGAACACCTCATTGGACAGTCCGCGCAGCATGGTGAACGCCAGCGCACCAACGATACCCAGCGGCACGACGAGCATGACTGAGAACGGAATCGACCAGCTCTCGTACAGCGCCGCCAGGCAGAGGAACACCACCAACAGCGACAAGGCGTAGAGCGCCAGCGTCTGCGAGCCCGCCAGCCGTTCCTCGTAGGACTGGCCAGTCCAGGAATAACCCACGCCTGGCGGCAGCTGGGCGACGATGCGTTCCACCTCGGCCATGGCATCACCGGAGCTGTAGCCAGGCGCCGGTTCACCGAGCATCTCGATCGCGCTGACGCCGTTGTAGCGGGACAGCTTCGGCGAACCGTAAGTCCATTCGCCGCTGGCGAAGGCGCTGAACGGCACCATCTCGCCGGCATCGTTGCGCACATACCACTTCGCCAGGTCTTCGGGGTTCATGCGGGCATCGGCGACGCCCTGCAGATAGACCTTCTTGACCCGACCACGATCAATGAAGTCATTGACGTAGCGCCCACCCCAGGCAATCGACAGCGTGCTGTTGATTTCCGCCAGCGAAATGCCGAGTACCCGCGCCTTTTCATCGTCGATAAGCACCTGATACTGCGGTTCGTCGCGCAAGGTGTTCGGCCGCACACGGGTCAGCACCGGACTCTGGCTGGCCAGCTGCATGAACTTGTCACGCGCTTGCTGCAGCACCTGCTGGCCAACGCCAGCGCGGTCCTGCAGGAAGAAATTGAAGCCTGTGGCATTACCCAACTCCATCACCGCTGGCGGCGCGAAGGCGAATACCTGAGCGTCGCGGAAGCTGGCGAAATGCTGTTGCGCACGCTGGGCGAGGGCGAAGACGCTGTCTTCCTTGTTGGTCCGTTCGCTCCAGGGCTTTAGACCGATAAAGGCGATACCCGAGCTCTGACCGCGGCCGGCGAAGCTGAAGCCGGTCACGGTGAACACGGAACGGACGATGTCGCCCTCTTCTTCCAGCAGATAGCTGCGCATTGCATCGATGCTCTGCTGGGTGCGCTCGGCGGTCGACCCCGAAGGCGTCATCACCTGGGCAAACAGCACGCCCTGATCTTCCTCCGGCAGGAACGCCGAGGGGATGCGGGTGAAGAGCACCACCATGACGCCAACGATCAGCACATAGAGCAACAGGAACGGTGCCTTGCGCTTGAGCACGGCTTTCACACCGCGCTCATAGCCATTGACGCTGCGCTCGAAGGTGCGGTTGAACCAGCCGAAGAAGCCACGCTTTTCGTGATGGTCGTCCTTGTCGATGGGTTTGAGCAGTGTCGCGCACAGTGCCGGGGTGAAGATCAGTGCCATCAGCACCGAGAGCACCATCGCCGAGACGATGGTGATCGAGAACTGCCGGTAGATGACCCCTGTCGAGCCACCGAAGAAGGCCATCGGCAGCAGTACCGCAGACAACACCACACCAATGCCGATCAGCGCACCCTGGATCTGCCCCATGGACTTGCGCGTCGCTTCCAGTGGCGAGAGCCCTTCCTCGCGCATCACCCGCTCGACGTTCTCCACCACCACGATGGCATCGTCCACCAGCAGGCCGATGGCCAGAATCATGGCGAACATGGTCAGGGTATTGATGCTGAAGCCGAACACCGCCAGGACGCCGAAGGTACCCAGCAGCACCACCGGCACCGCCAGCGTCGGAACCAAGGTCGCGCGGAAGTTCTGCAGGAACAGGTACATCACCAGGAACACCAGCACGAACGCCTCGAGTAGCGTGTGCATCACCCCAGTGATGGACGCAGAGATGACCGGCGTGGTGTCGTATGGATAGACCACTTCGACACCCGGCGGGAAGAACGGCTTGAGCTCTTCGATGGTCTTGCGTACACCTTCGACGGTATCCAGCGCGTTGGCACCGGTGGCCAGCTTCAGCGCCAGACCGGCGGCCGGCTTGCCGTTGAAATGGGCACTGACGGCATAGGTTTCGCCGCCCAGCTCGACCCTGGCGACGTCGCCCAGGCGCACCTGGGAGCCATCGCTGTTGACCTTGAGCAGAATGTTGCGGAACTGCTCCGGCGTCTGCAGACGAGTCTTGCCGATCACGGTCGCGTTGAGCTGCTGCCCGGGCAGTGCCGGCAGTCCGCCAAGCTGACCGGAGGAAATCTGCACGTTCTGCGCCTGAATCGCCGTGCTTACATCCACCGGCGTCATGCTGAAACTGTTCAGCTTGGCCGGATCGAGCCAGATGCGCATCGCGTACTGGGCACCGAACACCTGGAAGTCACCGACGCCCTTGGTGCGGGAGATCGGGTCCTGCATATTGGCGACGATGTAGTTGGCCAGGTCACGCTGGTCCAGGCTGCCGTCCGTGGACACCAGGCCGATGACGATGAGGAAGTTGCGCACGGCCTTGGTGACACGGATGCCCTGTTGCTGAACCTCTTGCGGCAGCAGCGGCGTTGCCAGCTGCAGCTTGTTCTGCACCTGGACCTGGGCGATATCCGGGTTGGTGCCCTGGTCGAAGGTCACGGTAATCGTCATGCTGCCGTCGGAGTTGCTCTCCGAGGAGATGTAGCGCAGCCCGTCGATGCCGTTGAGCTGCTGCTCGATGACCTGCACCACGGTGTCCTGCACCGTCTGCGCCGAAGCGCCCGGATAGCTCACCGAAATGCCAACGGCAGGTGCGGCAATGCTCGGGTACTGGTTGACCGGCAACTTGAGAATGGACAGGCCGCCGGCGAGCATGATCACCAGGGCAATCACCCAGGCGAAGATCGGCCGGTCGATAAAGAATCTGGACATGGACTAGAAACCCCTCAGCCTTCTTGGCCTTGGGGCTGTGCTGGCACCCCACCGCGATTATCGACATTGGTCGCCGGGACCGCTTCGACCTCCACTCCCGGCTGGATGAACTGCAGGCCTTCGGTGATCACGCGATCACCCGGCTGCAGGCCTTCGCCGACCAACCAGCGATTGCCCACGGCACGTTCGGTCTTGATCGGCCGCACCTCAACCTTGCTCTCGGCATTGACCACCATCGCGGTCGGATCGCCCTTGGTGTTGCGCGTCACACCCTGCTGGGGCACCAGGATCGCCTCGCTCTTCATCCCCGCCACCAGTTGCGCATGCACGAACATACCCGGCAGCAGATCCTTGTCCGGATTCGGGAACACAGCGCGCAGGGTCACCGATCCGGTGCCGGCATCCACCGTCACCTCACTGAACTCGAGCTTGCCTTCATGGGCGTAGTCGCTGCCATCCTCAAGCTTGAGGGTGACCTTTGCCGCGTTGTCGCCGGACTTCTGCAGACGCCCTTCGGCCAGGTCACGGCGCAAGGCGAGCAGATCACGGGCCGGCTGAGTCACGTCGACATAGATCGGGTCGAGCTGCTGGATCGTCGCCAGTTCCTGCGCTTGGCCATTGCTCACCAGCGCACCTTCGGTGACGGCAGAACGGCCAACGCGCCCGGAGATCGGCGCCAGCACCTTGGTGTACCGCACGTCGATCCGCGCTCGCTCCAGCTCCGCCTCGGCTTGCAGACTGGCGGCCCGCGCCTCGTCATAAGCCTGTTTGCTGACGGCCTGGTCCTTGACCAGCTCGGCATAGCGGTCGGCCAGCGACTTGCTGGACGCGACGCTCGCCTGGGCGCTCTTCAGCGTCGCCTCGTAGACCGACGCATCGATCTGATACAGCTGCTGCCCGGCCTTGACGTCGCTGCCTTCGGTGAACAGGCGCTTCTGGATGATGCCGTTGACCTGCGGCCGCACCTCGGCGATGCGGTAGGCACGGGTACGTCCGGGCAGCTCGGTGGTCACCGCGAACGGCTCTGCCTGCAGGGTCACGATACCCACCTTGGGCTTCTGCTGGGCCGGAGGGGCGGCTTCTTCCTGACAGCCGGCCAGGAAAACAGCCATGGCGAGAATGGACATCAGGGCAGCATTGGCTGACTTGATTGGCATGGATAGACCTCTTGAAAACCTGGCAGGCGGGATTGAGCAACAGTGCGCCGCGGACACGGAGTGCGGGATGAGCCGAAATATACTTACATCCATGACTGTCTGTAAACCGGCAAACGCTTATCGCTCCCATATAAAATGTTGCGAAACATGCACCGCAGACCTCTGCATAGACGCTCAACCGCTGCGCGGAACTTCCCACATTCGCCCCCTGCAACGCAGAACGCCGGCTAACTGCCGGCGTTCCTGATCCGCTAGGACCTTCTTACTTACGCACACCTTCGACCGAGATGATCAGCTCGACCGTCTGCGAGGCCGGGCCCAGATCCATCTTGATGTCGAAGTCCTTGAGCGTCAGCGTGGTGCTGCCCTCGAAGCCGGCGCGATAGCCACCCCACGGGTCCTTGCCCTCACCAATGAACTTGGCGGCAATCACCACCGGCTTGGTCACACCATTGAGGGTAAGGTTGCCGGCGATATCGGCTGTGCCGTCGCCGGTAGGCTTCACCGAGGTCGACTCGAAGGTTGCCGTCGGGTGCTTGGCGACATTGAGGAAGTCGTCGCTGCGCAGGTGCTTGTCACGCTCGGCATGGTTGGTGTCGACGCTGGCAGTCTTCAGCGTGACATTGACCTTGCTCTCTTCCGGCTTGGCCGCATCGAAGCTGAACGCGCCGTCGAAGTCCTTGAAGGTGCCCCACAGCCAGCTGTAGCCAAGGTGGCTGATCTTGAAGTTGACGAAGGCGTGCTGGCCTTCCTTGTCGATGGCGTAATCGGCAGCGAAGACCTGGCCGCCTGCCAGGGCAGAGCCGAGAACCAGTGCCGCGAGCGTTTTCTTGAGCATCGATGAGTCTCCTATCGGATGGTGATTAACCGGGATTACGACCGAGCATGCGCTTGAGCGTCGCGTCGCGGTCGATGAAGTGATGTTTGAGTGCGGCCAGCGCATGTACGACGGCGAAGATCACCAATGCCCAGGCGGCGTACTCGTGGACCAGTCCGGCACTGTCGGCCTGGTTGGGAATGGATGTGATCAACGCGGGCACGTCGAACAGGCCGAACACGCTGATCGCTCGGCCATCGGCGGTGGATATCAGGTAGCCCGACATCATCACCAGGAACAGCCCCAGATACAGCACGCTGTGGCCCAACTTCGCCGCCATTTGCGTCAGCCGCCCCTGGCTGGCGAGCGGCGCCGGCGCAGGACTGATAAAACGCCAGAGCACCCGCAACAGCATGATCAGGAACAACACCAGGCCGATGCTCTTGTGCAGATCCGGCGCGGTGCGATACCAGCTGCTGTAGTAGGTCAGCCCCACCATCCAGTAGCCCAGACCGAACAGACCGAACACGGCCGCGGCGACCAGCCAGTGCAGCGCGATACTGGTCAGCCCGTAGTTGGTGGAGGAGTTACGCCAGCGCATTGATTCATCCTTTGAATTTCAGGCCTAGAAGCCTAGCCGGTTACCTATCGGAATAGAGCGCATTTTTTCGCTCTGAAGCATCGAGTAAATCGATAAAAGACGCATCAAGTCTTGCCCGGACGCTTCTGCTAGGCTTCGCGACTCATTGCGGAGGAGTAACGATGAGCCTGAACGACAGCTGGATGCAACGCGACCTCGCCGTGCTCTGGCACCCCTGCACCCAGATGAAAGATCACGAACAGCTGCCGCTGATTCCAATCCGCCGCGGCGACGGCGTATGGCTGGAGGACTTCGACGGCAAGCGCTACCTCGACGCCGTCAGTTCCTGGTGGGTCAATGTATTCGGCCACGCCAACCCGCGTATCAATCAGCGCATCAAGGATCAGGTAGATCAGCTCGAGCATGTGATGCTCGCCGGCTTCAGCCATCAGCCTGTAGTCGAACTGTCGGAACGACTCGTTGCACTGACACCAGCCGGGCTGGATCGCGTCTTCTATACCGACAATGGCTCGACCGGCATCGAAGTAGCGCTGAAGATGAGCTTTCACTATTGGCGCAACAGCGGTCGCGGGCAGAAGCAGCGCTTCGTCACCCTGACCAACAGCTACCACGGCGAAACTGTCGCGGCGATGTCGGTAGGCGATGTCGCGCTCTTCACCGACACCTACAAGCCGCTGCTGCTGGACACCTTCAAGGTACCGAGCCCGGACTGCTACCTGCGGCCCGACGGCGTGAGCTGGGAAGAACACTCGCGACAGATGTTCGCGCATATGGAGCAGACGCTGGCCGAGCATCACCAGGACATCGCCGCAGTCATCGTCGAGCCACTGATCCAGGGCGCCGGCGGCATGCGCATGTATCACCCGGTCTACCTCAAGCTGCTGCGTGAAGCCTGCGACCGCTACGAGGTGCATCTCATCCACGACGAGATCGCCGTTGGTTTCGGCCGCACCGGCACCATGTTCGCCTGCGAGCAGGCCGGCATCACGCCCGACTTCCTCTGTCTGTCCAAAGCCCTCACAGGCGGCTACCTGCCCATGGCCGCGGTGCTGACTACGGACAGGATCTATCAGGCGTTCTACGACGACTATTCGACGCTGCGGGCCTTCCTCCACTCGCACACCTACACCGGCAACCCGCTGGCGTGCGCCGCAGCGCTGGCAACGCTGGATATCTTTGCCGAGGACAATGTCATCGAGGCGAACAAGCCGTTAGCCGCGCGCATGGCCAGCGCCACCGCACACCTGGTCGACCACCCGCATGTGGCAGAGGTCCGTCAGACCGGCATGGCGCTGGCCATCGAAATGGTTCAGGACAAGGCCAGCCGCACCGCGTATCCCTGGCAGGAGCGGCGCGGCCTGAAGGTCTACCAGCACGCCCTGGAACGCGGCGCGTTGTTGCGGCCGCTCGGCAGCGTGGTGTATTTCCTGCCGCCGTATTGCATCACCGAGGAGCAGATCGACTTTCTCGCCGCTGTCGCCACCGAAGGCATCGACATCGCTACACGAGAAACTTCGGTATCCGTAGCAAGTGGCAGCTACCCAGGGTTCCGCGATCCGGGCTGATGCTGACAAGGTATCCAAGCGAGGTAGCCTGCGAGCCGGGCTGCCGATGCTTTAGACTGTCGCCTCCGACTTCCCGCCTGTAGCTGCCCTATGCGCCTATCCCGCTTCTTCATCGACGCTCCGCTTTCTCTCGGCCAGCATCCGCTGCCTGAAGCATCGGCCCACTACATCGGTCGGGTGCTGCGCCTTACCGCCGGCAGCGCAGTGCAACTGTTCGACGGCAGCGGCGACGAGTTTCGCGGCGAACTGCTGGAGGTCGGCAAGAAGACGGTCACCGTCGAACTGCACGAGCACCTGAAAGGTATGCCGGAGTCGGCGCTACAGATTCATCTGGGCCAGGGACTGTCGCGCGGCGAGCGGATGGATTGGGCAATCCAGAAAGCCACCGAGCTGGGCGTCGCGCAGATCACTCCGATCATCAGCGAGCGCTGCGAAGTGCGCCTCAACGACGAGCGTGCCGACAAGCGCCTGGCGCACTGGCGGCAGATCGCGATCAGCGCCTGCGAGCAATGTGGCCGGTCGGTTCTGCCGATCATTCACGCGCCCGTCAGCCTTCGCGACTGGCTGGCTGTCGAAGCAGAGCTGAAGTTGGTGCTTCACCCGATAGCCGAGCCGCTGGCGAGCCATGCGAAGCCGCGGACGCTGGCGTTTCTGATCGGTCCGGAAGGCGGCTTGAGCGAAAACGAAGTCGAGCAGGCCGCCGTGCAGGGGTTCCTGCCCGCCAGGCTCGGCCCGCGGGTGCTGCGCACCGAGACCGCACCGGTAGTGGCCTTGAGCGTGGCGCAGCAGTTGTGGGGGGATTTCTAGCGGGGCGCTGGCAACCAGGCGTGATCAGATCAGGCCGGCATCGGCCAGCTTCTGTTCCAGGCCGACCAGATCGGGTATGCGCGCCTGCACATCACCGAGGTTGACGGCATCGAGCTCCAGCGGCGCAAGCGCCACATCCGCACGCGCCAGGCTGGCATCGACCTTGATCGAGTGCGGAATGCCCTGCACCAGCAACGCAATGAACTTCACGTGATCACGCCCGCCAACCGCATTGAGCACGGCCACCCGGGCAGTGTTGCTCACCGGCTGCGCCTGGCCGTTGGACGCGGCTTCGAACGAAAGCAGCGGAAGGCTCAGGTCGCGCCATTGCACCTGCCCGAGAAACCATGCCGGCATTCCCTGCACCGCCTGTGGCGCGCGATAGGGAATCAACTCGGCGACGGCCACGTTGGGCATCAACAGCATCCGATCGGCAAGTGGCATCAGCAGCCCGGTAAGGCTTTCCACATCCTGAGAAACGACCATCTGACTCATGAGTTATCCCGTTTAAAAGACGTGGTGGGCGTGCCGACCTGATTGACCAAATGATTGACCAATGCCTGAGCCAACTCGCGCGAATCACCGCTGTAGGAGCTGTAGCCGCCTTCGCGAAGGTTGTCCGGCATGCTCGAGCAGGCACAGGAGTCGGCACGCTGGGTCCAGACCTTGCCGCCCTGGCGCAGCACATAGGCGGCAGCGGCACTGCCGTCGCTGCCCATGCCGCTGAACGCGATGACGCCGCACCGCTCGCCAAACTGCTGAGCCAGATTCAGCATCATCTGATCGATCGAGGGACTGTACGGCTCCGGCCAGCAGCGACCATTCAGTCTTGCATTGCCATCGCTGTCGAATCCAAGCTCCTCGGCGATGGGCGCGATGACCACTTCGCCACAACGCACTGGCTCCCCTGCCCTGACCTGGCGAACCTGCCACTGACTGTGCCGCCCGACGGCCTGGGACAGCGCCGATTCGAAACTGGCTTCGATGTGCTGGGCATAGATGAAGCCCACCGGAAGACCGCCGGGCAGCGCATCGAGAAACGCCTTCACCGCCTCCGGCCCGCCCAGCGAAGCCGCCAGCAGCCATACCTGACTGGCTGGCTCACCGGCCAGCAAGGCGGTATCGGCCAATAGTGGCGGGAGCGTCAGGCGTTCCGGGCGTTGCCCTTCGCCCTGCAGCACATCCAGACGCGGACCCACCGCGCGCGATGGATCGCCCACCAGACGCTTCAACTTGCTGAAAAGGCTGCGTTCCCAGCGTGGATAGAATTCCGAATGCCGCTCCGGCGCATGCCCTTCACCGAACAGCACCCGCGTGGTGTCTCGCTCAAGCAGCGCATCCACCAATGGCGAGTCCTCGGTCTGCGCCAGATCGACCAGCCACAGATCAGCTTCGGTGCTGTCCAGATCGGCAGGCTCAAGGCGCGCCGGGTCGTTGTTCAGCACCACCTGATAACCGCTGCCAGTCAACGCCTGCTGCAGCACGTGGCGCTGCAGCGAGGTATCGGCCAGGACCGCTATACGTGCGCAGAGGACTTCAGACATCGGCATGCACCAGCCGCTGAATCGCCTCGAGCAACACCGACTCCTGGTACGGCTTGCCGAGGTACTCATTGACGCCAATGCTCAACGCGCGATCGCGGTGCTTCTCGCCGGTACGCGAGGTGATCATGACGATCGGCAGATCCTTCAGGCGTTCATCGTGACGTACCAGCGTGGCGACTTCGAAGCCGTCCATGCGTGGCATTTCGATGTCCAGCAGCATGATGTCCGGCTTGCGCTCCTGCAGTTGCGTAATGGCATCCACACCGTCCTTGGCAGTCAGCACGTTCATGCCGTTGCGCTCCAGTAGGCGACTGGTGACCTTGCGCACGGTGACCGAATCATCGACCACCATGACCAGTGTCGGCCGCTCGCTTTCCACCTCGACCGGCTCATGAGTCTGATCGAACAAGCGCGGCTGTTGCAGCTGAGTGAGTTGATACGCATGCAGCACACGAATGGTCGCCAGCAGGTCGAGAATCACCACCACGCGACCGTCGCCGAGGATCGTCGCACCGGAGATCCCGTGGACGCCGGCGAACTGCGGGCCGAGGCTCTTCACCACGATCTCGCGAGAGCCGGCAAGGCTGTCGACCTGCACCGCAACGCTGTGCTCCTTCGAACGAACCAGGATCACCGGCAAGGGCAGGCTCTGCCCGACCAACTTCGGCTTCTGCCCGTTATTCAAGAGATCGCCGAGATAACGCAGCTCGTATGCCTGCCCGGCATATTCGAAGCGTGGCGCGTCCGGCTGGTAGTAGGCCTCCAGCTCGTAGGGCGAGACACGCACGATACCTTCGATGGTATTCAGCGGAATCGCATAGAGATCCTCGCCGGAATACACCATCAGCGCCCGGTTGACGGACACCGTGAACGGCAGGCGAATCAGGAAGCGCGTGCCCTGGCCCAGGGTCGACTCGATGGTCATCGAGCCGCCGAGTTGCTTGACCTCCGAGTGCACCACGTCCATGCCCACGCCACGCCCGGATATCTGGGTAACACGCTCCGCCGTGGAGAAACCGGCTTCCAGGATGAACTGCAGAATCTCGTGCTCGGAAAGGTCGCTATCGGCCACCATCAAACCGCGTTCGATCGCCTTGCGCCGTACCGCGTCCAGATTGATACCGGCGCCGTCATCGGCCAGCGTCAGGACGATATCGCCCCCCTCGCGCGCCAGATCCAGGCGGATGGTGCCCTGCTCGGGCTTGCCGACAGCCCGACGGCGCTCCACCGACTCGATGCCATGATCGACGGCGTTACGCAGCATGTGCTCCAGCGGCGCGACGATTCGCTCGAGTACGCTGCGGTCCATTTCACCGGTGGCATTGCCGACCATGAATTCGACCTGTTTGCCGAGCTCACCCGCAACCTGCCGCACGATACGCCGCAGACGCGGAACCAGCCGCTCGAACGGCACCATGCGGGTACGCATGAGGCCTTCCTGCAGCTCGGTATTGACCCGCGCCTGCTGCAGCAGCAGGGTTTCGGCGTCGCGGTTACGCGCAGCCAGGGTTTCTTTCAGGTCGAGCAAGTCGGACGCCGACTCGAACAGTGCGCGCGAGAGCTGCTGCAACTGTGAGTGGCGGTCCATTTCCAACGGATCGAAATCGTCATAACCGGCACGTTCGGCCTCGGCCTGATAACGACTGAGGATCTGCGCCTGGGTTTCGGTATCCAAACGACGCAGTTGGTCGCGCACCCGCTCGATGGTTGCCTCCATCTCACCGAGGGTGAAACCCACGTCACTGACCTGCTGCTCGACCCGCCCGCGGAAGATCGATGTCTCACCGGCCAAGTTGACCAGACCTTCCAACAGTTCTGCAGGAACCTTGACCAACTCCTGCGGCGCGCGGCGCGCTGCCGCCTCCTGGGCTGCCAGCTGTGCACGTCGAATGAACGGCAACACCTTGGCCGGGCTGCTGCTCGGCGCGGGCTGGGTGCTGGCTGCGACGATCGGCTGCGCCAACATCAGCGGCTCGCTCGGCAGTTGCGGCTCGAGGTCCTGCGCTTCTGGCTGCGACGCTTCGCTGCTATCGCTGCGTGTCTCACCGTCACTCGCCAGGTTCGCGCGAAGCTGCTCGACATCTTTCAGCAGCGCGTCGTAACCCTGCTGGACATCAAGGAACAGACTGTCCGGCCAGGGAGCGCCTTGCTGCTGAGCCTCACCAAGCATCTGCTCCAGATCATGGGCCATGTTGCCCAGGTCAGTCTGCCCAGCCAGGCGCGCTCCGCCCTTCAACGTGTGCAGCACGCGCAGCATGTCAGCCAGGGGCGCTGCGTCTTCACGGCCGGCATCCCAACGACCGAGCGCCGACTCCATTTCCTCCAGCAGATCGTCGGCTTCCTCGACGAAAATATCGAGGATTTCAGCTTCGGCGGACTGCTGTGCATCGTCCTGAGCCGCCTTCAGCGAAACGCTGCTGGGAATGCTCAACTGCTCTTCGGGGTTGTTGCGAAAACGCCGGATCGTTTCGATCAGGGCTTCACCGCTAGGAACTGGCTGGTGCGCACGCACGGCTTCGAGCATTTCCGCCAGGCGGTCCTGACAGGCCTGCAGCAAGCCGAACAACTCAGGACTGGCACGGTAGTTACCTGCACACAAGCCTTCGTAGAGGAACTCGAGTTCATGGGACAGATCGCCGATTTCGCGGATATCCGCCATCCGCGCGCCGCCTTTGAGGGTATGCAGATCCCGCTGCAGCGCCTCGAGCTCGAAGCTGTTATCGACGTCCGCCATCCACCGCTGCAAACCACCTGCAGCGCTTTCGATGAGATCGAAACCTTCTTCGAGGAATATCTCCACCAGCTCGGGATCACGCTCGACGTCGTTCTGTACCGGACTCGAAATGTCGTCGAACGACGCCGGCGTCTCCTCCACGCCTGGAAGGCTGAATTCGATTTCATCGAGGTCTTCGGCGAGCGGAACATCGACAGCGTTAATTTCTTCCGCTACGGCTTTCTCCTGCGCCTCAGGTAAATCGTCCTCGATTTCCACCAGCGAAATATCAAGCGAGTCAGAAGAAAGCGGCTCGTCCTGCGGCTGGTCGGCCTGGTATTCGATCGTGAGCAGTTCTTCGTTCAGGATCGGATCATCGACAGGAAGGGGCTGACTGGCGTCGTCCTCCTCCACAGACTCGAATACCGGCAGGACGCCTTGGCGAAAGGCTTGCATCGATTCGATCAGCGCATCGGCGCAACTCATGGGCGTTTCGCGCTGCAACTGCTCTAGCTGCAATGCCAGGTGGTCATGGCTTCGCTGTAGCAGAGTCGCGAGTTCTTGCGAATGGACGTAGCGACCGTCAGAAAGCCCTTCGTAAAGCGATTCCAGCTCATGCGCCAAATCGCCGATGGGGCGAATGGCAGCCATGCGGGCACCACCTTTGAGGGTATGCAGATCCCGCAGCAGAGCTGATAGCGCCATTTGATTGGCTGGGTCAGCAAGCCAGCGATCGAGCGCATGGCCAGCGCTCTCCATCAGATCGACCGCTTCGTCGAGGAAAATCTCGACCATCTCATGGTCCAGCTCGTCCTGCGCCTCGTCAGCGGGCGCATCTTCCATCGGCCAAGCTTCGGCTTCGGCTTCGGCTTCGGCTTCGGCTTCGGCTTCGGCTTCGGCTTCGGCTTCGGCTTCGGCCGGCAACAGTGTCAGTGGCGCTTCGATCGCTACTGCAACCTGATCCGGCTCGACTGATCGCTCAAAAGGTTGCTCCAGCGACAACGGATCAATGGCTTCGGCAAGCAGCGCCTCAAGCCGCGCGACCAGTTCCGACTGTTCGCTGACCTGCAGCGCGGCAGCGACCTGGTCCATCATGCCGACCAGTGCCTCGTGCCCTTGTTCGACATCGTCGAAGAATCGTTCACTGACCGCCAGCCGACCCTCCTCCACCACGGCGTACAAACGCAGCAGCACCTGACACAGCGCCTCCATCTGCGGCAGATCGGCCATCTTCGCGCCCTGCCCGAGCGTCGTCAGCTCCTGTAGCAGCGCCGATAGCTCCTGACGCTCGGCCGGATGCTCGCGCCAGCTGCGCAGCAAATCTTCAGCATCCAGCAGGATATCCATGCCTTCGGAGAGGAACAGCGCAATCATGTTCGGATCGCGAGTCTCACCCGCATCGTTGTGCTGACGGGCACCGGCTTCCACCAGCCTTGCCTGATGCAGCGTATGGACCTTGAGCAGAAATTCCGCGGCCCCCTCGATCGGCGCCAACGGCTCATGGTCGAGATTGGTCAGCCCTTTGCGCAGCAGCAGCTCGGCTTCATGCAGCAGTTCAGCTTCAGCCAGATCCATCTGAATCAGGTTGGTTTTGAACTCCTTGGCCATCTTCTCCAGCGGCGTTGCAATCTCCGCGACCGGCAGAATGCCGGCCATGTGCGCACTGCCCTTGAGCGTATGCAATGCGCGCTGCAGCGCATCGGTAACCGGCTGAGGGAGTCGCTGAGCGCAATCGGCAAGGAAACTGACCAGCGTAGTCAAATGCGCCTCGGCTTCGTTGCGGAAGATTTCCAGCAACTGAGGGTCGAGTGCGTCATCGTCGGCCGAAAAGGTCTCTGGGGACGAGTCTTCCGCTGGCGTCGCAGGCATCACCGCAGGCTGTGACAGCATCGCCGGCTGCCCCTTTGCCAGCGCATGCGCAGCCGCGGCCAGTTGATCGACATCGTCACGCTGACGCTGTGCCTTGGCCGCAAACTCATCGACCAGGGCAGGCATCAGCGCGATGACCCCGGTCACCACCTGCTTGACTGGATCGGTGACCTGGATGCTGCGATCCAGAACACGGTTGAGCAGATTCTCGATAGACCAGGCAAGCTCGCCAATGATCAGCGCACGCACCATTCGCCCACTGCCTTTGAGCGTATGGAAGGCGCGGCGGACTTCACCCAGCGCCTCCTTGTCTTCAGTATCGGCAAACCAGCGCGGCAACTGTTCGCCAATGGTCTCCAGTACCTCCGCAGCTTCCTCGATGAAAACCTCGAGCAGATCCTCGTCGACCGGCTCCTCGTCGTCGGGTGGCGGCAAGAGGCTGGGCGGGACATCCTGGGCTGGTGGATTTATGGCGGCGACCGGTGCCGCCATGACCTGTTCCAGGCTGAGCGCGGGCTCGGGCTTAGCAACCGACGAAGGCTCAGCTTCGCAATATTCCGGCAGCGTCACGTCAGGTAGATCGAGCTCGGCGACCTGTGCCTCGCTCCAGTCACTCAGGACGGGCTCATCATCCATGGGCAGCGGCCCAGGCGCCTGGACGTCGTCAGGCAGCCTGAAGATGATTTCTTCATCATCAGGCAGCTCTTCCAGCGTCCATTCGGAGCCGGTTTCAGTTGCTTCGTCGACGACGTCGGGGTGCGCATCAACTCCAAACAGTGCGTGCGGCTCGCTCGCAAGCTCGGGCTGTGTAACAGGCTGAAACTCATCCTGAGCGGCCGGGGCGAACTCGAACTCATCCAGAGCCGGGTCTTCGGGTAGCACTTCTATTTCATCCAGCGGTTCGACCAGATCGGCCGCCACCGGCGCAGCCTCAGCGCCAACAGACCGTGCACTTCCAAGCGAATAGCCAAGGTTCTGCAGGCTTTCTTCCGCCACATCCAGAATCAGGTCACCTTGGGTACCGCAATCCTCGGACAGGCGCTCGAGGTAATACTCGACGCTGGTAATTGCATCAGCCAGGGTATCCAGACTCTGCCAATCTGGTACAGCCTTACGGGCCAGGAGCTGGTCCTGGATATAACCATTGCAGGCCTGCAGCAACGCAGCGGCGCGCTCCAGGGGGATCATCGCCAGACCGCCACGAACCTGCGTCAGCAGCTCCGGCACCCGTGCAAGATGCTCATGGTTCCACTGGGACGCGATGAATTCGATGATCGCGTCCTTGGCCTGCTCCAGGCCATTACGCGCCTCACGAATCACCAGTTGGTGGATCTGAGCGACATCGGTGGTCGGCAGTTGACTGGCTTCGTTGCGTTCCTCAACCGGGCCTCCAACCATGCCAGCCAAGGTCGCTTCTACGTACAGCAGGGCTCCGGCGATATCCATCAGCACAGCGTCATCAGGCGCCTGCCTACCCTGTGCGACGGACTGCACGAGGACGATCTGGTCGAGCACGATCTTGCGTGGTTGTGCGAAGCCAAGAACAGCCAAGGTGTCGGCGATCTGCTTGAGCGGCACTTCAAGGCTGGCGAGATCGCCAATGATCTTGCGATCGCTGCGCACGAACAGATCAAGACTGTCCTTCACCCGCACCAGTTCTTCACAAAGCGCAGCCACCACCGAGCGCATCGCACCGCGGTCCGGGCCTGCCAGCTGGGCACGCTCCTGATCGACCACGGCACTGTCTGGCAGAGCTTCGTCGAGGCGATATTGCTGCTTGAGCGACTGGATACGCGGCGTCTGCCCCGGCGCCTTGGCGACGTAGAACAGCAGGTTCTTGATCAGTTCATCGGGAGCAGCCTGATTCAGGCCATCGGCACCTTCCTCGACCAGCCGCTTGAGCTGCTTGTCGACCTGGCGCAACAGGGTGCGAACCGAAGTCCCGTGGCTTACCTCTCCGCTGGCCAGGCCCTCGACCATACCTGACGCGATCTGCCATAACGCTTCCAGTGGCGCATCCTTGCAGAGCACTTCCAGTCGCGCGAATACCCGGGCCATGTAGCCCAGGTTGGTCGGCATGTCCTGATTACGGATCACTCCGACCAGAGCCACCTGCAGCATCTGCCGCAACTTGCGCAGCAGCGCCGGCAGCTCATTGGTGCGCAGACGTTCGACCGATTCCTGGGGCAGCGCTGGAGCTCGCCCGGAAAGGTCAGGGGAAAAAAGACTGGTTTCGGAAAGAAGCTTCTCGCCGCGAGCGGCACGAAGATCGTTTAGTAGCGGAAGGACCACCATCGGCAGGTCGCGCCGGGCGCTCTGAATGCGATCCAGATAGACAGGCAACTGCAGGATCGCCTGCATCATGACCTCGAGCGCTTCGCCCTGGTTCGTGACGCGGCCCTCCAACAGCGCGCGGGCCAGCTGCTCCATTTCCTCGGCGAGCAAGGCTGCACCAAAGAACTCAACCATCTGCAGAGTGCCATGGACCTGGTGCACGTAGGTCAGGCAAAAGCGCATCCGAGTTGGGTCCTGAGGGTTCTCGACGAACGCCTCCAAGGCCTGACGCGCCTGCTTAAGCGTCTCGGCAATTTCGCCTTTCACCCACTCCAGGGCGACATAATCGTGCCGATCACCCATAGCGACTCCGCTCATAAACTTTTCCGGGTAAAAGCCAGAACCTGATCGTTGGCCACCGGAAGCAATTCCGGATGCTGCCAACCAACCACTTCACCTACGCCAATCACCAGTAATCCCCCCGGGGCCAGGCAATCCGCCAGGCGATTGAGGATTTCTCGGCGACGCCAGCGGCGGAAGTAGATCAGCAAGTTCTGACAAAAAATGACGTCCATGCCGGACACTGGCGAGTTGGCCAGCTCCAGCACATTGAGCCTGGCAAAGCACACACGCGCAGCCAGGCCGGGAATGATTTGAAAACGGGCATCGGGCAGCGGTAGGAAATAGCGCTCACGCAGCGGCGTCTCGACCTGCTCCAGTTTGCGAGCGCCGTAGATTCCGGCACGGGACTTGGCCAGGGCGCTCAGACTGATATCGGTTCCGGTAACGCCGAAGCCACCATTGAACTCGCATCCGGTCAGTACCTCCGCAGTCGCCATGGCCAGCGAAAAGGTTTCTTCGCCGCTAGCGCAACCTACACTCCACAAGGCCAGGGGTCGCTCGAGCGTGCTCTGCGCCACGCGCCGCCGTAGATAGGCGTCGAGTAGTTCAAAAGAAGCAGGGTGCCGAAAGAAACGTGTTTCCTGCACGGTCAACCTGTCCATGAGCGTCGACCACTCAACCGCACCACGAGGACCAGAGGTGACCTGCCGGTAATAGCTGGCGTAGTCGGGAGCACCGACCTCGCGCATGCGAGCACTCAGATTGGTCTGCAGGAAGCTGCGCCTGCGTTCGCTAACGACCATGCCGGAGCGCTCTTCGAGGAGCGTCTGCCAGTCATGGAACTCCGTCGGCGACATATCGGCCAAGGGCTCCAATGCCCAGTCAAACCTCGGCTGCATGCCCTGCCCCTCGCTCGTGATCATCGGCGGCAGCCATCAAATGACTGCCGCACCCTCAAATCAGGCCTGATCCGGAGCATCCGGCAGGGTAAAGCCGGAAACGGAATGGCGCATCTCGTTGGCCATCTTGGCCAAATTACCGATGCTTTTCGCCGTTGCGGTAGTACCCGATGAGGTCTGCGAGGTGATCTCCTGGATCACGTTCATGGTGTTGGAGATGTGACCAGCCGACGAAGCCTGCTGGCGGGCCGCGTTGGAGATGTTCTGGATCAGTGCCGCAAGCGTCTTGGATACCTTTTCGATCTCTTCCAGTGCCACACCGGCGTCCTGCGCCAGACGCGCACCGCGCACTACTTCCGAGGTGGTCTGTTCCATCGAGATGACCGCCTCGTTGGTGTCGGTCTGAATGGTCTTCACCAGCGCCTCGATCTGCTTGGTCGCGGCCGAAGAACGCTCTGCAAGGCGCTGAACTTCGTCGGCTACCACCGCGAAGCCTCGACCTGCGTCGCCAGCCATGGATGCCTGGATTGCCGCGTTAAGTGCGAGGATGTTGGTCTGGTCAGCAATGTCGTTAATCAGGCTAACGATGTCACCGATCTCCTGAGACGATTCACCAAGACGCTTGATTCGCTTGGAGGTGTCCTGAATCTGCTCGCGGATGTTGTCCATGCCGGTGATGGTGTTGTGCACCACCTCATTACCCTTGTTAGCGATTGCTACGGAGCGCTCCGCTACCGCCGAGGATTCCGCGGCGTTGGCCGATACCTGGTCAATGGAAACGGCCATTTCGTTGATTGCCGCAGAGGCGCCGGCGATCTCCTGGGCCTGATGTTCGGAGGCCTCAGCAAGATGCATGGCTGTCGCCTGGGTTTCCTGGGCTGCACCCGAGACCTGAACCGCGGTCTGGTTAATGGTGGCTACCAGTTCGCGCAGCTGGTCGATGGAGTAGTTGATCGAGTCAGCGATCGCACCGGTGAAGTCTTCGGTTACCGTGGCGGCTACTGTCAGGTCACCGTCAGCGAGATCGCCGATTTCGTCGAGCAGTCGCAGAATCGCGGCCTGGTTACGCTCGTTTTTCTCCGCAGTTTCGCTAAGGCGGCGACGCGCCTCCTGAACCATCACCAGACCGATCAGGATGATGGAAGCCAGCGCCAGGGCACCGAGCACATAACCGAGAATGGTGTTCAGGTAACGGGCATCGGCACGGTTCTGCAGGCCTTGAGACAGCGCGGAGGTCTTGTCCAGCAGGGTCTGAGAGACTTCGAAGATACTGTTCGCCGACTCGCGCACCTGGAACAGCTCGGGTGACGTTTCGAGAATCTCATCCACCGAGCCAGATACGAACTGGAAGAGTTCGGCAATCTCGGAGAGACGATCCCGTGCCTCGTCATCGGCTACAGCGGTGATCCCCATGGCGACGTTGCCTTCGATCATCGCGTTCAATACGCGACCGAACAAACTGGCATCACGGCCGAACATATCCGCCGCCTGAACCGAGTCCTGGTCACCGGAAAGGACCTTGTTTACCGAGCCGAGAATACGTTCGGCCAGCAACGACTGGCGCTGGGCCACCGAAACCTGAGCAGCTGGCGCACCACTTTCCAACAGAATATCGACGACTTCCTCGTACTCGACCTGCAGCTGGGGAATGGTTTCGGCCAGAGTACTGGCTACCTGGTGCAACGAAAGTACGGTCTGTTCGCTGGAAAGGATGGCGTCGGTATCTCGACGCAGCGTGTTCCAGTCCTGCTCCACCGCGTTCACTTCCGTGCGCAGCGACTCGGGCACGGCGGGCAGGCCGATGCTTTCGTTGCCTTGCGCCAGATAGCCCCAACGCTGGTTGAAGTCGTTACGGGCCTGCTTCAGAGAAGCGAACGCTTCCTGGGTGCCCGTTGCCGCTTCCACGGCATCCTTGGCGATCTGCTGGGACAGTACGCGCAGCTCTCCCGCGTGAGCAATGTATTCGTTGTCGTGATCCGCCTGCGTATTGACGTACGCGAAGTTCGCGAACAGCAATACGATCGAAACGACCAACACGACGAACAAACCGGTGGTCAGCGTGTTGCTGCGCACCCCGCTCAGTAGAGCATTAGCATTTATTTTGATCATTATCCGGCCCCCGCCTGGACCCCCGTGCGCTTCCATCCAAGAACCAAAAGGCCGACCTCGGTCGACCCACCTACAACTAAAAAGCGACGTCTAAAAACGCCTGATGCGTCGCCAGCGCGTGCGGGCTGAAGACCAGCCAGGGCTGCTCGCGCTGAAACACACCATGAATAAATGGCTGAATCGATGCTTCGATCGGAGGCAACTCCTCCGAAAAAGCTTCTACCGGGAAGTGTTGCATGCCGAAGACTTCGTCAACGGTAAGGCCGGCAAACACTTCCTGATGATCGACCACCAGCACCCTGCGCTGCTTGCGCAAAGGTGAAAGCTCCAAGCCGAAATAGCCGCAAAGATCCATCACCGGCAATAGCCTGCCGCGGACGTTTGCCACCCCCTTGACCCAGCTCTTGACGCCTGGAAGCAGGGTGTAACGAGGCTCATGAAGAATTTCACCGACCTCGCCCATTGGAGCGACGAACAAACGCCCTCCCATTCGGAAGCCGATCCCTCCCCAGGTCTGTACGGCTTCCTGTTGAGAAGGCAGGCCCGCCGCGTACCGGCGGCATCGCTTATCAAGCTCCAGCAGCTGCTGAAACGGCGTTTGCATGTCAGCCATGCTGGCCACGTCCCTTTGTCCGAGTGTTGGCTACCCCGGCGTCAGCCCGCCAGAACGGCATTCAGGGTTTTCAGCAATGTGGCTTCGTCCACCGGCTTGGTCAGGTAATCCTTCGCCCCTTGGCGCTTGCCCCAGACCTTATCGGTTTCCTGATCCTTGGTGGTAACGATGATCACCGGAATGTGACTGGTTTCAGAATCTTTGGTCAGCTGACGCGTGGCCTGGAAACCATTCAGCCCCGGCATGACGATATCCATCAGTACGGCGTCCGGTTTTTCCTGGCGCGCCAGCGCAACGCCATCGGCACCGTTCTCGGCTTTCAGCACCACATGGCCGTGCTTCTCCAGCATGGCGGTGAGCTTGTACATTTCGGTCGGCGAATCATCAACAATCAGAACGCGAGCCATGATTTCTCCATAGGAAGGCTTCAGCGGCAAACAATGCCGAACTTCAGGATGCTTGCTCCACCGGCGCGAAGTCAGGGACATGAGCCTTGATCGCACCGAGCAGCTCTTCTTTGCTGAACGGCTTGGTAAGGTATTGATCGGAGCCGACAATACGCCCTTTCGCCTTGTCGAACAGGCCATCTTTGGAAGACAGCATGATGACTGGCGTCGACTTGAAGGAGCTGTTGTTCTTGATCAATGCGCAGGTCTGATATCCGTCCAGCCTGGGCATCATAATATCGACGAAGATGATGCGGGGATGAGTATCCGCAATCTTGGCGAGCGCATCGAAACCGTCCACTGCGGTGATGACATCGCATCCTACTTTCTTCAGCAGGGTTTCAGCGGTACGACGAATCGTTTTCGAATCGTCGATCACCATGACCTTCAAGCCCTCGGAGTGCTGTTCCATTTCGCCCTACCATCGCCTCGGTGAGTCGTAGTTTATCGTTATGTCAGTGCGCCGGAGGCCCTGCCACCGATGGGCTGCACCCAATCGCCGGACCTTTTTAGCACACTCCTCATGCACGCGCTATCAACCGGAAAAGCATCCGGATTTTCCTTGACCCAGTGCACAACCACGGCCAATCTGCAGCGACATTTTGAGCCACTGGCGGCCCGCTGCCGCCCACTGCCGGAGAACACCTCATGACCGTTCGCGTCGGGATCATCATGGACCCTATCGCGCAGATCGCCTTCAAGAAGGACAGCTCGCTGGCCATGCTGCTGGCGGCTCAGGCGCGCGACTGGACACTGTTCTATATGGAGCAACGCGACCTTTATCAGCTCGGCGACCAGGCTCGTGCACGCATGTGCCCGCTACGGGTATTCAACGACCCGCAGCACTGGTTCGAGACGGATGAGGAAATCGACGCAGCCCTAGCTGACCTGGACGTGATCCTCATGCGCAAGGATCCGCCCTTCAACAGCGAGTACATCTACGCAACCTATCTGCTGGAGCTGGCGGAAAAGGCCGGAACGCTGGTAGTCAACCGCCCGCAGAGCCTGCGCGACTGCAACGAGAAATTTTTCGCCACGCAATTTCCGCAATGCACGCCTCCGACACTGGTCAGTCGGCGCTCGGACATTCTCCGCGAGTTCGCCCGCGAGCACCGTGACATCATTCTCAAACCCCTCGACGAGATGGGCGGCGCCTCGATCTTCCGTCATCGCGAAGGCGACCCCAACCTGTCCGTCATTCTCGAAGTGCTGACCGAACACGGCAGCAGGCAGATCATGGCGCAGCGCTACGTCCCGGCTATCAAGGACGGCGACAAACGCATCCTGATGATCGACGGAGAGCCGATTCCGTATTGCTTGGCACGAATTCCCGCAGCGGGTGAAACGCGTGGCAATCTCGCCGCGGGCGGCCGAGGTGTGGCACAACCGCTATCCGATCGTGATCGTGAGATCGCAGCAATCGTCGGCCCGGAGTTGCGCAAGCGCGGTCTGCTGTTTGTCGGCCTGGACGTAATCGGTGACTACCTCACCGAAATCAACATCACCAGCCCCACCTGCATCCGCGAAATCGACAACGCCTTCGATACCCGAATCGGCGAGCGCCTCATGGACGCGATCGCGGGCAAGCTGCAAGCTTGAACCAGCTAACAGCTTTGAGCTTGGAGCTTGCGGCTCCCAGCTCAAAGCCGGCAGACTGCGCGGCACTTCGAGCCGACCCGACCTGCGATGAACGCCGCTATCCGCCAACCTGCGCCTGAAACCACCCGAGTCCGCCCGGCGGACCGGCTCGGCTTCACGCTTTTTTTAGCTGCCGCATTGCACCTGGCCCTAATTCTCGGCCTGGGCTTCACGCTGTCCGAACCGAAACAGATCAGCAAGACGCTGGAAATCACTCTGTCAACGTTCAAGAGCGAGGAAAAGCCCAAGGAAGCAGACTTTCTCGCCCAGGACAACCAGCAGGGCAGCGGCACGCTGGAGCACAAGGCGTCGCCAAAAACCACCGAGCAGGCGCCCTTTCAGGACACCGAGGTGCGCAAGGTGACGCCACCGGCAGCACCACCGCGCAGCACGCAACCGGAACCGGCGAAAACAGTCGTCACCACCCGCAGCCGGCAGCCGGACAAGGCTGATACCAAGCAGCAGACCCAGCCGCAGCCCGAACCGCAGGCCGCTCCGGCGTTCGACAGCTCTCAGCTGAGCGCCGAAATCGCCAGCCTCGAAGCTGAGCTGGCACATGACGTCGAGCGCTACGCCAAACGGCCAAGGGTCAGCCGGCAGAATAGCGCTGCCACCATGCGCGATATCAGCGCCTGGTACCGCGATGAATGGCGCAAGAAGGTCGAGCGCATCGGCAATCTCAACTACCCGGACGAAGCGCGTCGCCAGCAGATCTACGGCAGCCTGCGCATGCTAGTGACCATCAACCGTGACGGCACCGTACAAGAGTTGCGCGTGATCGAGTCCTCCGGCCAGCCGGTGCTAGATGATGCCGCGCTGCGCATCGTGCGACTGGCAGCGCCTTTTGCGCCCTTCACCGGCGAACTGGCACAGAAATTCGATCAGGTCGAGATCATTCGCACCTGGCGCTTCGAGCGCGGCGACAAGCTTTCCAGCCGCTGACCATCGCTGGACCAACCGTCGCACCTGTAGCCGGAAAGCAGAGCAACGCTTAAGCTAGCGCGCATGAAAAGCACCGCGCCCAGTTACCTCAAGCATCACTTTCTGATCGCCATGCCCCAGATGGCCGATCCGAACTTTGCCCAAACGCTGATCTACCTCATCGAGCACGGCGCAGAGGGCGCCATGGGCCTGATCATCAATCGACCGAACGGACTCAGTCTGGCCGATGTTCTGGAACAGTTGCGCCCAGACGGGCCGATTCCATCGCTGTGCCAGAGCCTGCCGATCTTTTCCGGCGGCCCGGTGCAGACAGACCGCGGTTTCGTCCTGCATTCTGCCGATCATCAATTTCAGGCCACGCTGGCGCTCGGCCCGCTCGGCATGTCCACGTCACAGGACGTGCTGTTCGCCATCGCCGATGGCCAAGGCCCCGCCCGGCATTTCATCGCCCTGGGCTACGCCGGCTGGGAAGCAGGGCAGCTGGAGGCCGAACTGGCTGACAACGCCTGGCTCAGCTGCCCGGCGAGCACGGAAATCCTCTTCGATCTGCCCTACGACCAGCGCCTGAACGCAGCGGCCGCATCGCTGGGCGTCGACCTGCGCCTGCTCAGTACCCAGGTCGGCCACGCATGAGCGCGCCTCGCCTGCTGCTCGGCTTCGATTACGGCACCAAACAGATCGGCGTCGCCGTCGGCCAGATGATCACCGGGCAGGCGCGCGAGCTCTGCGTGCTCAAGGCGCAGAATGGCGTGCCGGACTGGCAGCAGATCGAGGCCTTGATGCGTGAGTGGCAGCCGGATGCGCTGGTCGTCGGCCTGCCCCTTAATATGGATGGTACGCCAAGCGACATGAGCGCCCGAGCCGAAAAGTTTGCGCGCCGGCTCCATGGACGCTTCAACCTGCCGGTACACACCCACGACGAGCGCCTGACCACGTTCGAAGCCAAAGGCGAGCGCCTGCGCCAAGGCCAGCACGGCGGCTACCGCGACCGCCCGGTGGATGCCCTGGCCGCAGCTCTACTACTGGAAGGCTGGCTGAGCGATCACCCCGCCGCCTGATCCGGACCCTGAAGGAGATCTCATGATCCTGCCCAACCCCGAACAGCTGCTGCCCGAGATGGTCGCCGCACTGAAGCAGTACCTGAGCGACCGTGACATCCAGGAGCCACGTTTCATCGGCATTCGTACCGGCGGCGTCTGGGTCGCCCAGGCGATCCTAGCGGCGCGAGCGCAGAACGAACCGCTCGGCATCCTCGACGTTTCCTTTTATCGCGATGACTTCACCCAGAAGGGTTTGCACCCCCAGGTTCAGCCATCGGAACTGCCATTCGAGATCGAAGGGCAGCACCTGGTACTGATCGACGATGTGCTGATGACCGGCCGCACCATCCGAGCCGCGCTCAACGAACTGTTCGATTACGGTCGCCCCGCCAGCGTGACGCTGGTCTGCCTGCTCGACCTGAACGCCCGCGAACTGCCGATTCGCCCAGACGTAGTCGGCGCCACTCTGTCGTTGGCGCCGGAGCAGCGCATCAAGCTGATCGGGCCGGAGCCCCTGGCCCTCGAGCAACAGACGGAAACCAGCCCCTCCTGAGCGAGTCGGTAGCTTCCGCACTACAGTCCATCTCTAGCCGCCCACCGAGATCCTGCGATGACGCCCACCGACGCCAAGCGCCCGCTACAGCTGAACGACCAAGGCCAGCTGCGCCACTTCCTCTCCCTCGACGGCCTGCCCCGCGAGCTGCTCACGGAGATCCTCGACACTGCTGACTCTTTCCTCGAGGTCGGCGCCCGGGCCGTGAAGAAGGTTCCGCTGTTGCGCGGCAAGACGGTCTGCAATGTGTTCTTCGAGAACTCCACACGCACCCGCACGACCTTCGAACTGGCGGCCCAGCGCTTGTCGGCAGACGTGATCACGTTGAACGTGTCGACCTCCTCCACCAGCAAGGGCGAGACCCTGACCGACACCTTGCGCAACCTGGAAGCCATGGCCGCGGACATGTTCGTGGTGCGCCACGCCGATTCTGGTGCCGCGCACTTCATCGCCGAGCATGTCAGCCCCCAGGTTGCGGTCATCAATGGCGGCGACGGGCGCCATGCACACCCGACCCAGGGCATGCTCGACATGCTCACCATCCGCCGGCACAAAGGCAGCTTCGAGAACCTCTCGGTCGCCATCGTCGGCGACATCCTGCACTCGCGGGTGGCGCGCTCGAACATGCTGGCGCTGAAGACGCTTGGCTGCCCGGATATCCGCGTCATCGCACCGAAAACCCTGCTTCCCGAGGGCATCGAACAGTACGGCGTGCGCGTGTTCACCGACATGAACGAAGGCCTGCGTGACGTCGATGTGGTGATCATGCTGCGCCTGCAGCGTGAGCGCATGCAGGGCGGCCTGCTGCCCAGCGAAGGCGAGTTCTACAAACTCTATGGCCTGAACACTCAGCGCCTGGCGTTGGCCAAGCCCGACGCCATCGTCATGCACCCTGGCCCAATCAACCGCGGCGTGGAAATCGAGTCGGCGGTGGCAGACGGCCCGCAATCGGTGATCCTCAACCAGGTCACTTACGGTATCGCCATCCGCATGGCGGTGCTGTCCATGGCAATGAGCGGCCAGACTGCGCAGCGCCAGATCGATTCCGAATCCGTATCCGAGGAGCAGCAGTGATGGTGGCAATTCGAATCCTCGGCGCGCGCGTGATCGACCCCGTCAGCGGGCGTGACGAAGTCGCCGATATTTTCCTGCAACATGGCAAGATCGCCGCCATCGGCCAGGCCCCGGCTGGTTTCGAAGCGCAACGGACGATCGATGGCCAGGGGCTGATCGCCGCACCCGGCCTGGTCGATCTCGCCGTGGCGCTGCGCGAGCCTGGCTACAGCCGCAAGGGCAGCATTGCCAGCGAGACCCTCGCAGCAGCGGCCGGCGGCATCACCAGCCTGTGCTGCCCGCCGCAGACGCGCCCGGTCCTGGACACTGCGGCAGTCACCGAGCTGATCCTCGATCGTGCCCGCGAGTCGGGCCACGCCAAGGTATTTCCCATCGGCGCGCTGACGCGCAATCTGGCTGGCGAGCAGCTGTCGGAACTGGTCGCGTTGCGCGAAGCCGGCTGCGTCGCTTTCGGTAACGGCCTCACCGAATTTGCCAGCAATCGCAACCTGCGCCGCGCCTTGGAATATGCCGCCACCTTCGATCTGACGGTGATCTTCCACTCTCAGGACCGCGACCTGGCCGAAGGTGGGCTTGCCCACGAAGGCGCCACCGCCAGTTTCCTCGGCCTGTCGGGAATCCCCGAAACCGCGGAGACCGTAGCGCTGGCGCGCAATCTGCTACTGGTGGAAAAGTCCGGCGTTCGCGCTCATTTCGCCCAGCTGACCAGCGCCCGTGGCGCGGAAATGATCGCTCAGGCACAGGCTCGCGGCCTGCCGGTAACCGCCGACGTGGCGATGTATCAACTGATCCTCACCGACGAAGCGCTGCATGGATTCTCCAGCCTGTATCACGTACAGCCGCCGCTGCGCAGCGCAGCGGATCGCGATGGTCTGCGCGAGGCGGTCAAGGCCGGCGTGATCTCGGCGATTTCCAGCCATCACCAGCCACACGAAACCGACGCCAAGCTGGCCCCGTTCGGCGAAACCGAACCGGGTATCAGCAGTGCCGAGATCCTGCTGCCACTGGCGCTGACGTTGGTGGACGACGGCCTGCTCGACCTGCCGACCCTGCTGGCGCGCCTGACCAACGGCCCCGCCGCCGCGCTGCAACTGCCCGCCGGCAGGCTGCAGGCCGGTCAGGCCGCCGACCTGGTGCTGTTCGATCGACACAGCTCGACCCTGGTTGGCGAGCGCTGGTATTCCAAAGGCCGCAATTGCCCGTTCATGGGCCACTGCCTGCCGGGCTCGGTGCGCTACACCATCGTCGACGGCCACGTCAGCTTCGAAGGCTGAAGCGCCAGATCTGTGCAGGCTGGACATCGATACGTCCATGCCTGCCAGAAGTTTCTGCCCTACTCCTTCAGCTCCGCGCCAGGTTGCGCTCGGATATTTGCGAATTCAGCGTCCAGAAGTCGTAAAGCACACCGATGAAAAACAAACCGCCGGTAAACAGGTAGAGGATCCCCGTGATCCACTTGCCCTGATACATGCGGTGTACGCCGAACACACCGAGAAAGGTCAGCAGTATCCAGCCGACCGTGTAGTCGATGGGCCCCGGCTGGAAGCGCATGTCCGCTTCACGATCCATCGATGGGATCAGAAACAGGTCGATGATCCAGCCGACGAAGAACAGGCCGAGGGTGAAGAACCAGATGGTGCCGGTGATGGGTTTGCCGTAGTAGAAGCGATGGGAACCGAGAAAACCGAATATCCACAGGAGATAGCCGATCAGCGTGCTATGGGTGTTCTGCTGCATCCGAACCTCGATGTGCGCTTGATGAGTGACGTCCAGCTTATCCGATAATGCGCCTGAACCGCCCCGCCAGACGGCCCTTGCTGCAATGCATCGACGTGATACTGTATATGCGAACAGTATAACGGTCACCGTCATGCAATTGATCGACAAACTCAGCGTGCTTGCCGACGCCGCCAAGTACGACGTCTCCTGTGCCAGTAGCGGCGCGCCGAAGCGCAGCTCGAAGGGCAAGAGCGGACTCGGCGCTACCAATGGCATGGGCATCTGTCACAGCTTCACGCCAGATGGGCGCTGCGTGGCGCTGCTGAAGATCCTGCTGACCAACTTCTGCCTGTACGACTGCCAATACTGCGTCAATCGCCGCTCCAGCGATGTGCCGCGGGCGCGCTTCACGCCGGAAGAGGTGGTCAGCCTGACGCTCGACTTCTACCGGCGCAACTGCATCAGCGGCCTGTTCCTCAGCTCCGGCATCATCCGCTCGGCGGACTACACCATGGAACAGCTGGTGCGGGTTGCCAGGCTGCTGCGAGAGGAGCACGAGTTTCGCGGTTACATCCACCTCAAGACCATTCCCGACGCCGACCCGCTGCTGATTGCCGAAGCCGGCCGCTACGCCGATCGGCTCAGCGTGAATATCGAGCTGCCAACCGAAACCAGCCTGATCCGCCTGGCACCGGAAAAGCAGGTGCTGACCATCAAACAGGCCATGCACACCATTCACCAGGGCGAAACCGAAGCCAGCGCGGAGAAGCGCGCGCCGCGCTTCGCACCCGCCGGGCAGAGCACGCAGATGATCGTTGGCGCCGACAACACCGACGACAGCACCATCCTGCACACCGCCCAGTCGCTGTACGGCAGCTATCGCCTGCGCCGGGTCTACTATTCGGCCTTCAGCCCGATTCCGCACAGCCCCAACACCGTGCCCTTCGCGGCACCACCGCTGATGCGTGAGCACCGGCTGTATCAGGCCGACTTCCTTATGCGGGGCTACGGCTTCAAGGCCGGCGAACTCCTCGCTGGCCCAGGCAACCTCGCGCTGGATATCGATCCGAAGCTGGCCTGGGCGCTGGCGCATCGCGACCAGTTTCCAGTGGACCTCAACCGCGCCGAACCGACGATGATCGCGCGCATTCCCGGAATCGGCATGCTCAGCGCGAAACGGCTGGTGGATCTGCGCCGGCAGAAGCGCATCCGCTTCGAGGATCTGACCCGTCTACGCTGCTCGCTCGAGAAAGCCAAACCCTTCGTCATCACTCAGGATTACCGGCCAAGCCTGGCAGGACAGGAGTCGGCCATGCTGCGCCAGCACCTGCGCGACACGCCCGCACAACTGGCGCTCTGGTAATGCTCACGGTGCGCTTCGATGGAAGCTTCCAGGCGTGGCGAAGTCGCGCTCGGACGCTGCTGCAGAGCCACGTCGCACCACATGAAGTGAACTGGGCCAGCGACGATGAATCGACGGGGTTGTTCGACGATCCTTCGCCTGCACCGTCAACGGAATGCGGACCGCGGATTCGCGTCCCGAGGCAACTGCTGGACGAGCTCGAACTGGCGGCACGCTATCGCACCGAGCAGCGCTGGAGCCTGCTGTATCGCGTGCTTTGGCGGGTCGCCCAGGGCGATTCGAGTGCGCGAATGGTCGGCGACATCGATGGCAGCGAGCTACATGGGCGAATCAAGGCAGTCCGCCGTGAGGCCCATCATCTGCATGCCTTTCTGCGCTTCAGCCCACTGCAGACCAGTGATGGACCGCAGCACGTCGCCTGGTTCGAGCCCGCGCACGACGTACTGCCCTGGGCGGCCGGGCATTTCGCCGAACGGATGGGTGGCAACCGCTGGCTGATCGCGACCCCGGAAGAAGCTGTTTGCTGGGACGGCCAGCAGATGTACTACACCCGACCCTGCCCACCACAATGGCGGCAGTTGGCGCAGAGCGCCGCGGACCCGGGCGGCGAGCTATGGAAGGCATATTACGAAAGCACGTTCAACCCGGCCCGATTGAACCGCGGCGTACTGGAGAGCAACCTGCCGGTGCGTTTCTGGAAGAATCTACCCGAAGGCATGTTGATCCCGCAGTTGATGAGCCGCGCGCGGGCCGGTGCGCAGCGTGATGGCCAGGCCGAGCGCGTCGCCGCGAGAAGCGGCAAGCGCATCGGCCGGGATGCAAAACCGGCCGACTAGCGGAAGCTGCGGCCCGGATCGTCGTCACTGACCTCGAGGCTCAGGCCTTGCGACACGCTGGTCAGATGTTCGCCATCGGTTTCCGATCCCAGCTTGATCAGCAGCCGCAGGTCGTTGGCCGAATCGGCGTGCAGCAACGCATCTTCGTAGGTGATCTCGCCCTGCACATAGAGGTTGTACAGCGCCTGGTCGAAGGTCTGCATACCCAGCTCGGTGGAACGCTTCATCAGCGACTTGAGCTCATGCACCTCGCCCTTGCGGATCAGATCGGCCGCCAGCGGCGTATTGATCAGCACCTCGATCACCGCACGGCGCCCCTTGCCGTCAGGCGTCGGCACCAGCTGCTGGGCGACGATGGCCTTGAGGTTGAGCGACAGATCCATCCACACCTGGTTGTGCCGGTCAGGCGGGAAGAAGTTGATGATGCGATCCAGCGCCTGGTTGGCGTTGTTGGCGTGCAGGGTCGCCAGGCACAGGTGACCGGTTTCGGCGAACGCTACGGCGTAGTCCATGGTTTCACGGGTGCGGATCTCGCCGATGAGGATCACGTCCGGCGCCTGGCGCAGGGTGTTCTTCAAGGCCACCTCGAACGAGCTGGTGTCGATACCGACCTCGCGCTGGGTGACGATGCAGCTCTGATGCTGGTGGATGAATTCGATCGGGTCTTCGATGGAGATGATGTGCCCGCTGGAATTCTTGTTGCGGTAGCCGATCATCGAGGCCAGCGAGGTCGACTTGCCGGTACCGGTGGCACCGACGAACAGCACCAGCCCGCGCTTGGTCATCGACAGCTTCTTGAGGACGTCCGGCAGCTTGAGTTCTTCGATGGTCGGAATGTTGGTTTCGATACGCCGCAGCACCATGCCGGCGAGGTTGCGCTGGTAGAAGGCGCTGACCCGGAAACGGCCGATACCGCGGGCGCTGATGGCGAAGTTGCACTCGTGGTTCTCGGTGAACTCGCGGCGCTGCTGCTCGTTCATCACGCCGTGCACGGTCTCGCGGGTCATTTCCGGCGACATCGCCGTCTTGCTCACCGGCATGATCTTGCCGTTGACCTTCATCGAAGGCGGTACGCCTGCCGTGATGAACAGATCGGAGCCGCCCTTTTCCACCATCAGGCGCAGAAGTTTCTCGAATTCCATCGTTTTACTCGCAATCGTGGCAAGCGCCGCGTCGGGCGGCGCCAGGGGTTGTCAGGCGTTTAGAAGTTCTCTGGCTGCTTGGCCTTTTCCTTCGCGCTGTCTCGCGAGATAAGCCCTTTGGCGAGCAGTCCCTTGAGGCATGAGTCGAGGGTCTGCATGCCCAGCGAGCCACCGGTCTGGATCGAGGAATACATCTGCGCCACCTTGTCCTCGCGGATCAGGTTACGGATCGCCGGCGTGCCGATCATGATCTCGTGAGCCGCCACACGGCCGCCGCCGACCTTCTTCAGCAGCGTCTGCGAGATCACCGCCTGCAGCGATTCGGAAAGCATCGAGCGGACCATGGACTTCTCTTCGGCCGGGAACACGTCGACCACGCGGTCGATGGTCTTCGCCGCTGAGGTGGTGTGCAGGGTGCCGAACACCAGGTGACCGGTTTCCGCAGCGGTCAGCGCCAGGCGGATGGTTTCCAGGTCGCGCATTTCGCCGACGAGAATGATGTCCGGGTCTTCACGCAGTGCCGAACGCAGCGCCTCGGAGAAGCCCAGGGTGTCGCGATGGACCTCACGCTGGTTGACCAGGCACTTCTTCGACTCGTGGACGAATTCGATGGGGTCTTCGATGGTGAGGATGTGGTGATACTTGGTGTTATTCAGGTAATCGAGCATCGCCGCCAGAGTGGTCGACTTGCCCGAACCGGTCGGCCCGGTGACCAGTACCAGCCCGCGCGGCACATCGGTGATCTTGCGGAACACCTCGCCCATTCCCAGGTCTTCCATTGTCAGCACCTTGGAGGGAATGGTCCGGAACACCGCGCCGGAACCACGGTTCTGGTTGAAGGCGTTGACCCGGAAGCGCGCCACGCCCGGCACTTCGAAGGAGAAGTCGGTTTCGAGGAACTCCTCGAAATCCTTGCGCTGCTTGTCGTTCATGATGTCGTAGATCAGCGCATGCACCTGCTTGTGGTCCATGGCCGGCAGGTTGATGCGCCGCACGTCGCCATCGACGCGGATCATCGGCGGCAGGCCGGCGGAAAGGTGCAAATCCGACGCACCCTGCTTGGCACTGAAGGCCAGCAGTTCTGTGATATCCATGGGACTCCCCAATTACAAGCAAGCAGGTAGAATGCCGCGCAGACCCCAAGGCGGCGGGCGCAAGTAATGTCCACGATAGAGAAGAATATTGCAAAGGTCGCAGCGCGCATCCGTGAGGCGGCGCAAGCTGTGGATCGCGACCCGGCCACGGTCGGGCTGCTGGCAGTGAGCAAGACCCAGCCGGCCGCCGCCATTCGCGAAGCTGCGGCTGGCGGCATCCTCGATTTCGGCGAGAACTATCTGCAGGAAGCGCTGGACAAGCAGGCCGAGCTGAGCGACCTGTCGCTGGCCTGGCATTTCATCGGTCCCATCCAGTCGAACAAGACCAAATCCATCGCCGAGCGCTTCGACTGGGTGCACTCGGTGGATCGCCTGAAGATCGCCCAGCGCCTGTCCGATCAACGTCCAGCCGAACTACCACCGCTGAATATATGCCTGCAGGTGAATGTCAGCGGCGAGGCGAGCAAGTCCGGCTGCGCGCCAGAAGAGTTGCTACAGCTGGCGCAGGCCGTCGCCGCGATGCCGCAGCTGCGCCTGCGTGGCCTGATGTGCATTCCCGCACCGAGCGAAGACCCCGCCGAGCAGCGCGCCGCCTTCGCCCGCCTGCGCGCATTGCGCGATGAACTGCCACTGACGCTGGATACGCTGTCCATGGGCATGAGCCAGGATCTCGAAGCGGCGATCGCCGAAGGCGCGACCTGGGTCCGCATCGGTACCGCACTGTTCGGTGCTCGTGATTACGGGCGCCCTCAATAAAGGAATTGCTATGATCTCTCCCCGCATCGCCTTCATCGGCGCCGGCAACATGGCCGCCAGCCTGATCGGCGGGCTGCGCGCCCAAGGTGTCGCCGCTGAAGCCATCCGCGCCAGCGATCCAGGCGCCGAGCAGCGCGCGAAGATCAGCGCCGAGCATGGCATCCAGACCTTCGCGCAAAACGCCGACGCGCTGGCCGGCGCCGATGTGGTGGTGCTTTCGGTCAAACCTCAGGTCATGCAGAGCGTCTGCCGCGATCTGGTTCCCCATCTGGATCACGCCCCCTTGATCGTCTCGATCGCCGCTGGCATCAGCTGCGACAGCTTGCAGCGCTGGCTGGGGCCGCGTCCGCAGGCGATCGTGCGCTGCATGCCGAACACCCCGGCATTGCTGCGCCAAGGAGTAAGCGGCCTCTTCGCCAATGCCCAGGTCAGCGCCGAGCAAAAGCAGCAGGCCGAGCAACTGCTGTCGGCCGTCGGCATTGCGCTGTGGCTCGAAGAGGAACGCCTGATCGACGCAGTGACGGCAGTTTCCGGTAGCGGCCCGGCCTATTTCTTCCTGCTGATCGAAGCGATGACCGCCGCCGGCGAGCAGCTCGGGCTGCCCCGCGATACCGCCGCGCAACTGACCATGCAAACCGCGCTGGGCGCAGCGCGCATGGCTTGCGAAAGCGATGTCGATGCCGCCGAACTGCGGCGTCGCGTCACCTCGCCGAACGGAACCACCGAAGCGGCGATCAAAGCCTTCCAGGCCGGCGGCTTCGAGCGACTGGTGCAGCAGGCGCTAAACGCCGCCGCACAACGCTCGGCCGAGCTGGCCGAACAACTGGGCCAATAAGGAGCATTCATGTCCCAACTCTCGCAAGCCCTGATCCTCGTCATCCAGACCTTGGGCAGCCTTTACCTGCTGATCGTGCTGCTGCGCTTCATCCTGCAACTGGTACGCGCCGACTTTTACAACCCGCTGAGCCAGTTCATCGTCAAGGCGACCCATCCGCTGCTGCGGCCGATGCGCCGCATCATTCCGAGCATGGGCACGCTGGACCTTTCCTCGCTGATCCTGGCGCTGATCGTGCAGATGGTGCTGATGACGCTGATTCTGCTGATCGCCTACGGCACCACCGGCAATCCGTTGCTGCTGTTGGTCTGGGCGCTGATCGGCATCACCGGCCTGTTCCTCAACATCTTCTTCTGGGCGCTGATCATCAGCGTCATCCTGTCCTGGGTAGCACCCGGCAGCCACAACCCGGGAGCACAGCTGGTCAGCCAACTCTGCGAACCGGTCCTGGCGCCGTTCCGCCGCCTGCTGCCGAACCTCGGCGGGCTGGATATCTCGCCGATCTTCGCTTTCCTGACGATCAAGCTGCTGGACATGCTGGTGGTGAACAACCTGGCCACCATGACCCACATGCCCAACATCCTGCGCATGCTTATCTGAGACGCCGTTCATGCTTTGCTGCCAAAGCGGCACCGAGGAGCAAAAAGCGCCTCGGAATGCCGCACGGCAGTACGTAGACTGCACTTTCTCGGCTGTTTCCATCCAGTCTCGTACTCAGCTGCGGGGTATGAACGAGGACATCGGCTCGAACTTGAGCCGATCATGACCGTCCATGCCGTGATCGTGGCCGCTCGGTCACGCCAGGCTTCGATTGAATTGACCTTGCACCGACGGGTCCGATAATTCGCCGAACACACTTCCAGGAGTTGGATGAGCATGGAACGCCTCGATCGACAAGTGGACGCCTACGTCACCTGGAAGCGCGACCTCATTCGCGAGATCACCCGTTATCGCAGCTGGCTGGCGCACAACCGGCTCAGCAGCGAGGCCGTGGAAGCGCGCCTGGAGCGAGCGCTGCGGGTGTTACGCACCGATCACATCACCCTGGCGTTCGTCGGCGAGTATTCGCGCGGCAAGACCGAGCTGATCAACAGCCTGTTCTTCTCCAACTACGGTCAGCGCATCCTGCCTTCGCGGGCTGGCCGCACCACCATGTGCCCCACCGAACTGCTGTTCGATCCGCGTTCGGAACGCTCCTACATCCGCCTGCTGCCCATCGAGTCGCGCCTTGAAGACACCAGCATCGCGCAGCTCAAGCGCACACCGCGCCTCTGGCTGAACCTGCCACTCGATCCGCACGACCCTGTAAGCATGGCTGAAGCCTTCGCCCAGGTGGCGCTGACCAAAGCCATGCCGGTAGAGCAGGCGATCCAGCTGGGTTTCGACCCAGCCAGCCTGGAAAGCGCCGGTAGCGCCAACACCGTGCTGGTGCCGGCCTGGCGGCACGCCATGGTCAACTTCGATCATCCCCTGCTGCGCCAGGGCCTGCGCATTCTCGATACGCCCGGGCTGAACGCGCTAGGCAGCGAACCGGAACTGACCCTGTCGATGCTGCCCAACGCTCAGGCGATCATTTTCCTGCTCTCCGCCGACACCGGCGTTACCGCCAGCGATATGCAGATCTGGCAGCAGCATATCCGTCAGCTTGACGAAGACACCCAGAGCAGCCTGTTCGCCGTGCTCAACAAGATTGATGTGCTCTGGGACGATGTCGCCGGCGAAACCTTCGTCCAGAAGGCTATCGAAGACATTCGCGCAACCACAGCACAGCAGCTCGGCATCGACTGTGCCGACGTACTGCCGCTGTCGGCCAAGCAGGCGCTGATGGCGAAGATCCGCGGCGACCAGGTACTGCTCGAACGCAGTCAACTGGAGCAGCTGGAGCAGCTGCTCAGCCAGCGCATCCTGGCGCAGAAAGAGCGCTTGCTGGAAGACCAGGTGGTGCTACAGGTACTGGCGCTGGTGCAGAACAGCCAGCACGCGCTCAAGCTACGTCTGGAAAAGGTCATCGAACAGCGCGACGTGCTGGCCAGTCATCAGGAAGGCAGCGGGCAGATGCTGCTGGAACTCACCGCGCGCACCCGGCATGACCACAATCGTCATCACAAGCGCCTGCTGGACCTGAAGACCAATCAGCGTCTGCTGCAACGCCAGGGCGAGCTGCTGCGCGCAGCCATCCGTGCAGAACGTCTTGAAGAACACCTGACGCGACTGCGGCGAAGCCTGACCGGTAGCCTGACCACGCTGGGCATCAACCTGGCCATCCTGCACTTCTTCCGCTCGGTGGAGCAGGACCTGGGCATCCTCGAACAGGAGGCCGAGCGCGCCAACAAGATGGTTTCGGCGATCTACCGCCGGCACAGCGAAGAAAACCCGTTGAATGGCATCGACCCACCGCTGTTCCAGCTGCTGCCCTACCAGCGCGAGCTGCGCAGCCTGCAAGGCAAGGCCGACCAGTTCCGTCTGCAGCTCAAGACGCTGCTCACCGAGCAGCGCACGCTGACCCGGCGTTTCTTCGCCACCCTGGTGCAGGAAGTCATCGGCATGCACCAGCGGCTGCGTCAGGAAGCCGAGCAATGGGCTGGCGACGCGCTGACACCGCTGCTGCAGTTTTCGCTGGAGCACAAGCAGCAGCTGGAAACACACATTCTGCGGCTCAAGAGCCTCGCCCAGGAAAGCCAGCAGAACAGCCAGCGCGGGCAGCTGCTGACCCGCTACAGCGGCGAACTGGAGCAACAACTGGCACAAGCCGCGGAAATGCTGCGCGCACTGCGTCGGCCAGCACCGCTGCGACGCCAAGGCAAAGTGGTCAGCCTGGCCAGCGTTCAGAGCAGTTGATCCGCTTGCCATTTCCGCCGCGCAAGCGTCGAAATGGCAAGCGACCCGCCCGCCGTTGCATTTCAGGATGAATTGCAGCGCGCTTACCTTTAGACTTTGCCGCCTTCTTCAAGCAAGAGCCAGGGTCGATGCCCACTGCCATTCCCGCCGATTCCGTTGGCCTGGTGAGTCCGCAGATCGCGCACTTTGCCGAGCCATTGACACTCGCCTGCGGCCGCACGCTGGCCGATTACCAGCTGATCTACGAAACCTATGGTGAGCTGAACGCCGCACGCAGCAACGCCGTGCTGATCTGCCATGCGCTGTCCGGTCATCATCATGCCGCCGGCTATCACAGCGAGGACGACCGTAAGCCCGGCTGGTGGGATTCGTGTATCGGCCCGGGTAAGGCCATAGATACCAACCGCTTCTTCGTCGTCAGCCTGAACAATCTTGGCGGCTGCAACGGCTCGACCGGCCCGAGCAGCACCAACCCGGCCAGCGGCAAGCCCTACGGCGCCGACTTCCCGGTGGTCACCGTGGAAGACTGGGTGCACAGCCAGGCACGCCTGGCCGATCGGCTCGGCATCGCCCAGTGGGCAGCGGTGGTCGGTGGCAGCCTGGGCGGCATGCAGGCGTTGCAATGGACCATCAGCTACCCCGAGCGCGTGCGTCACTGCCTGGCCATCGCCTCGGCGCCGAAGCTGTCGGCGCAGAACATCGCCTTCAACGAAGTCGCGCGCCAGGCGATTCTCTCCGACCCCGAGTTCCACGGCGGGCATTTCCAGGAGATGGGCGTGATTCCCAAGCGCGGCCTGATGCTGGCGCGCATGGTCGGCCACATCACCTACCTGTCCGATGACGCCATGGGCACCAAATTCGGCCGTGGGCTGAAGAGCGAGAAGCTCAACTACGACTTCAACAGCGTCGAGTTTCAGGTCGAAAGCTATCTGCGCTATCAGGGCGAGGAATTTTCCGGGCGCTTCGACGCCAATACCTACCTGCTGATGACCAAGGCGCTGGACTACTTCGACCCGGCGGCGGCCAACGATGATGATCTGGCCAAGACTTTCGAGGTCGCCAAGGCGGATTTCTGCGTGATGTCCTTCACCACCGACTGGCGCTTCTCGCCGGAGCGCTCGCGGGAAATCGTCGATGCCCTGCTCGCCGCTCGCAAGAACGTCTGCTACCTGGAGATCGATGCACCGCAGGGCCACGATGCGTTCCTGATCCCCAATCCCCGCTACCTGCAAGCCTTCCGCGGTTACATGAACCGCATAGCCGTATAAGGAACGAAGATGCGCGCCGATCTGGACATCATCCAAGACTGGATCCCGGCCGGCAGCCGAGTCCTCGACCTCGGCTGCGGCAACGGCGAGCTGCTGGCCTGGCTGCGCGACCACAAACAGGTCAGCGGCTACGGGCTGGAGATCGACCCGGACAACATCGCCGCCTGCATCGACAAGGGCGTCAATGTCATCGAGCAGAACCTCGACCTGGGCCTGGGCAACTTCGCCAGCGACAGCTTCGACATGGTGGTGATGACCCAGGCGCTGCAGGCCGTGCACTACCCCGACCAGCTGATGAAGGAAATGCTGCGCGTTGGCCGCCAGTGCATCATCACCTTCCCCAATTTCGGCCACTGGCGTTGCCGCTGGTACCTGGCGAGCAAGGGCCGCATGCCGGTGTCGGAGTTCCTCCCCTACACTTGGTACAACACGCCGAACATTCACTTCTGCACGTTCGAGGACTTCGAGCGGTTGTGCCAGGAAAGCGGTGCCAGGGTGCTCGAGCGCTTGGCAGTGGACCGCGACCATCGGCATGGCTGGGCCAGTCGACTATGGCCGAATCTGCTGGGCGAAATCGGCATCTACCGCGTCACCGGGCCATCCCGCTGAGCGGCTTCAACGCTGGAGGTAAGCTTATGAAACACGTCCTGATCGGCCTTTTGGCCGCGCTCCTCACATTGCCGGCCCTAGCTGAACGCAAGCACAGCGTCGGCGAATACGACATCCACTACATCGCCTTCAACTCCGGCTTCCTGCAGCCGGATATCGCCGCTGCGGCAGGGCTGGTACGGAGCAAGACCCAGGGTGTGGTCAATGTCTCGGTGCTCAAGGGCGGCAAGCCGGTCGCCGCGCAGGTCAGCGGCGAGGTGAAGAACCTGCTCGGCCAGGACCGCGCGCTGAGCTTCAAGCAGCTCAAGGAAGGCGACGAGGCGATCTACTACCTCGCCCAGTTTCCGTTCGATTCCCAGGAAACCCTGCGCTTTCGCCTCACCGTACAGCCGAGCGGGGCTGAGCCAATCAGCTTCGACTTCAACCAGGAATTCTTTCCCGACCGATGATGCCTTTTTCCGAACTGGTGCTGGCCAGTCATAACGCCGGCAAACTCAAGGAACTCCAGGCCATGCTCGGCAACGCCGTACGCGTGCGATCGGTTGCCGAGTTCAGCGATATCGAGCCTGAGGAAACCGGCCTGTCGTTCATCGAGAATGCCATTCTCAAAGCGCGTAACGCGGCCCGGCTGTCCGGTTTGCCCGCGCTTGCTGACGACTCCGGTCTGGCGGTCGATGCCCTGGGCGGCGCACCGGGCATCTACTCAGCGCGCTATGCCGACGGCCAGGGCGACGCGGCCAACAATGCCAAGCTGTTGCAAGTCTTGCGCGACGTGCCGGACGCCGAGCGCGGCGCACAGTTCGTCTGCGCCCTGGCCCTGGTGCGGCACGCTAACGACCCGCTGCCGATCATCTGCGAGGGCCTCTGGCAGGGTCGCATCCTGCATGCGGCGCGCGGTGAGCATGGTTTCGGCTACGACCCGCTGTTCTGGGTGCCGGAATGTGAGTGCTCCAGTGCCGAGCTGCCGGCCGCACAGAAAAACCAGCTCAGCCACCGTGCACGTGCCATGGCCCTGCTCAAGCAGCGGCTGGGGATATGAAAGCAGCACACCCAGCCCTCCCGGCCAGTAGCGGTGATAGCAGCATTACGCGAGGGGCCGGCTTCGTGCTGCCGCCGCTGGCGGCCTATGTTCATATCCCCTGGTGCGTGCGAAAGTGCCCCTACTGCGACTTCAACTCCCATACGGCCGGCCCCGAGCTGCCCGAGGAGGCCTACGTCGCCGCGCTGCTGGCCGACCTGCGGGATGACCTCGAGCATGTCCAGGGTCGCCGACTGAGCTCGATGTTCTTCGGCGGCGGCACGCCAAGCCTGTTTTCCGCCCAGGCACTGGCTGCGATCGTCGACGACCTGGAGCGGCTGGTTGGCTTCGCCGACGACATCGAGATCACCCTGGAAGCCAACCCCGGGACCTTCGAGCAGGCCAAGTTCCGCGACTATCGCCAACTCGGCATCAACCGGCTGTCCATCGGTGTGCAGAGTTTCCAGGCCGACAAACTCAAGGCGCTCGGGCGCATCCATGACGGCGATGAAGCCATTCGCGCCGCCGACATGGCCCGTGCCGCCGGCTTCGAAAACTTCAACCTCGACCTCATGCATGGCCTGCCGGACCAGAGTCTGGAGGACGCGCTGAGCGACCTGCGCATCGCCATCGCGCAGCAGCCGACACACCTGTCCTGGTATCAGCTGACGCTGGAGCCAAACACGGTGTTCTGGAGCCAGCCGCCGCAGCTGCCCGAAGACGACATCCTCTGGGACATTCAGGAAGCCGGCCAGGCGCTGCTCGCCGAACACGGCTATCGCCAGTACGAGACCTCGGCTTACGCGCAACCGGGGCGGCAGGCACGGCACAACCTGAATTACTGGACCTTCGGCGATTTCCTCGGCATCGGCGCTGGGGCCCACGCCAAACTCAGCCACGCCGACGGCTACATCCTGCGCAGCTGGAAGACCCGCCTGCCCAAGGACTACCTGGACCCGGCAAAGGCCTTTCGTGCCGGTGAAAAGCAGCTCACGGCCGATGAGTTGCCCTTCGAATTCCTGATGAATGTGCTGCGCCTCACCGACGGCGTACCGGCCATGCTGTTCACTCAGCGCACCGGGCTACCACTGGACCTGCTCGCCAACCCAAGGCGCGAGGCCGAAGCCCGCGGCCTTCTGGCGGCTGACCCTGAGCGCCTGGTGGCGACGCCCAAAGGCCAGCTGTTTCTCAATGACCTGCTACAGAGCTTCCTGCCTTAAGGACACCGCATGGATTTGCTACTCGACCTGATCGTCACGCTGTCGCGCTGGAGCCGCAGCCACCTGTCCGATATTTCGCTGGCGTTGATGGCGACGCTGTTCGTGCTGTTCGGCCCGGCGCTCAACGCCTGGGTGAAGAACACCGTGAGCAACCTCAACTTCTTCCTGCGCACGCTGATCTTCGTGCTGGTCTGCGCGGTGGGCTATGGCTTGGCGATCGTCTTCCTCACGCCGTGGATGACCCAGGGACTGGCGCACCTGAACAACTACAGCCTGGCACCGGTACTGCTGCTGATCTTCTTCCTCATCGGCGTGATCGCCGACCGCAACTAGCCCCGTTCATCACGCAGAAAGCGCTCGAGGTCGACGGGCTCGCCTGACCGGATGCGCAGCTGTCGGCGCAAATCCTCAAACAGCGGGTCGTACAGGCGGTGAAAACCGAACACGACATCCGAACGCACAGGCGCGCCGTGCTGGCGCAGGCACTGACGGATCTTCTGCAGGAAATTGCAGGCGACGTCCCGATGCATCCGAAATTGCTCGTCTACTACTATCTGGCCGACCTCGCCGCGTAGGTGGAAGTACGCCCAGCGTGGCACCGCCACGCCATCTTCCACTCGATAATCAAGCAACAAGCGATAAGCAGGTCGGTCCGCCGAAGGCAGGTCACGTACCTGCAGATTACCAGGCCTGAACACAAACGCCTCCTCTGCTACCCCACGAGACATGCCGTCTGGCTGCATTTTCAACACCTTTCACGACGGTTCGAGCTAATCATCCCAGCAACTAACCGGTGACGGCTTGAGCGAAATCATTACGTAGCGGTTCGCCCGGTACTTTAATCCAGCAAGTGCCACGAACTTCCTGGAGATAGCCATGGCCGCAAATTCGAAGCAACTCAAGCTAGGAGCATTGGTAGCGCTCGTCGTGGGCTCGATGATTGGCGGCGGGATCTTCTCCCTGCCGCAGAACATGGCCGCCAGTGCCAGCGCCGGCGGGATTCTGATTGGCTGGGCGATCACGGCCGTGGGCATGCTGACCCTGGCGTTCGTCTTCCAGAGCCTGGCCAACCGCAAGCCGGAGCTGGATGCGGGCGTCTACGCCTACGCCAAGGCGGGTTTCGGCGACTATATGGGCTTCTCTTCGGCATGGGGTTACTGGATCAGCGCCTGGATCGGCAACGTCAGTTACTTCGTGCTGCTGTTCAGCACCCTGGGCTACTTCGTGCCGATGTTCGGCGAGGGCAACACCCTGCCGGCGGTGATCGGTGCATCGCTGGTGCTGTGGGGTGTGCATTTCCTCGTGCTGCGCGGCATTCGCGAAGCAGCCTTCATCAATCTTGTCACCACGATCGCCAAGATCGTGCCGCTGATCCTGTTCATCGTGATCACAGCGGTGGCGTTCCGCCTGGAGGTGTTCACCGCCGACTTCTGGGGTCGCGGCAACATCGAGCTAGGCGGTGTCATGCAGCAGGTGCGCAACATGATGCTGGTGACGGTGTGGGTATTCATCGGCATCGAAGGCGCCAGCATTTTCTCGGCCCGCGCCGAACGGCGCAGCGATGTCGGCCGCGCCACGGTGATTGGCTTCTGCAGCGTGCTGGCCTTGCTGGTGCTGGTGAACGTGTTGTCGATGGGCATCATGAGCCAGGCCGAGCTGGCGGGCCTGAAGAACCCGTCCATGGCGGGCGTGCTGGAACAGGTCGTCGGGCGCTGGGGAGCCGTACTGATCAGCGTCGGGCTGGTGGTTTCCCTCGCGGGCGCCCTGCTGTCCTGGACGCTGCTGTGCGCCGAGATTCTCTTCGCCGCGGCGCGCGATCACACCATGCCGCAGTTCCTGCGCAAGGAGAACGCCAAGCACGTTCCGGTCAACGCGCTGTGGCTGTCCAACGGGCTGATCCAGCTGTTCCTGATCATCACCCTGTTCAACGCCTCGACCTATCTGAGCCTGCTCTACCTCGCCACCTCGATGATCCTGGTGCCCTACTTCTGGTCGGCCGCCTATGGACTGCTGCTTGGTCTGCGTGGCGAAGGATATGAGGGCGCCCCCCGTGAGCGCCGCAAGGATCTGCTGAACGCAGCCATCGCCACGCTCTATGCGATGTGGCTGGTGTACGCCGGTGGCATGCAGTACGTACTGCTGTCGGCGCTGCTCTACGCCCCCGGGGTGCTGTTCTTCGCCAAGGCCAAGCATGAGCTCGGGCAGCCGGTCTTTACCGCCATCGAGAGGCTGATTTTCGCGGCGGTGCTGATAGGTGCGGCGATCGCCGCCTATGGGCTCTATGACGGGTTCCTTTCACTCTGAGGCGATAACCCTGCCGTATCCACTGGCCACGATCACGAGTCGTGGCCAGTCACCGAAGCACCAACAGGTGCGACGACCAAGGAGGCATTAAATGATGTTGCAATCACCGAAGCTGGGCGTTCACTCCGAGGCAGGCAAGCTGCGCAAGGTAATGGTCTGCTCGCCGGGCCTGGCCCATCAGCGCCTGACTCCCAGCAACTGCGACGAGCTGCTGTTCGATGACGTGCTCTGGGTGAGCCAGGCCAAACGCGACCACTTCGACTTCGTCAGCAAGATGCGCGAGCGCGGCGTCGAGGTGCTGGAGATGCACAACCTGTTGACCGAGACGCTGAGCGATCCGGAAGCGTTGAAATGGCTCCTCGACCGCAAGATCACCGCCAACCAGGTCGGACTCGGCCTGCAGGGCGAAGTACGCAGCTGGCTGGAAGGCCTGGAGCGACGCCAGCTGGCGGAGTTCCTCATCGGCGGCGTATCCGGCAGCGATCTGCCTGGCAGCGAAGGTGGCGAGATTGTCCGCATGTTCCGCGACTACCTGGGCCACTCGAGCTTCATCCTGCCGCCGTTGCCGAACACCCTGTTCACCCGTGACACCACCTGCTGGATCTACGGCGGCGTTTCGCTCAACCCGATGCACTGGACCGCGCGGCGTCAGGAAACCCTGCTCACTGCCGCCATCTACCGCTTCCACCCGCAGTTCCGCGACCAGGATTTCAAGGTCTGGTACGGCGACCCCGAGCTCGATCATGGCCTGGCCACACTGGAAGGCGGGGATGTGATGCCGATCGGCAAGGGGGTAGTGCTGATCGGCATGGGTGAGCGCAGCTCGCGGCAGGCGATCGGCCAGTTGGCCCAGTCGCTGTTCCGCCACGGCGCCGCCGAGCGGGTGATCGTCGCCGGCCTGCCCCGCTCCCGCTCGGCCATGCACCTGGATACGGTGTTCAGCTTCTGTGATCGCGACCTGGTGACCATCTTCCCGGAGGTGGTGCACGGCATTACCGCCTTCAGCCTGCGGCCCGATGAGCGCAAGCCGGACGGCATCGATCTGCGCCGCGAGCAAGCGCCGTTTCTCGACGTCGTGGCCGAGGCGCTCGGCCTGACGGCGCTGCGGGTAGTGGAAACCGGTGGCGACAGCTATGAAGTCGAACGCGAGCAGTGGGACGACGGCAACAACGTGGTCGCCCTTGAGCCCGGCGTCGTCATCGGCTACGACCGCAACACCTTCACCAACACCATGCTGCGCAAGGCCGGGGTCGAGGTCATTACCATCAGCGCCAGCGAGCTGGGCCGTGGCCGCGGCGGCGGGCATTGCATGACCTGCCCGATCATCCGCGACGCCATCGACTACTGACAGCACGAGGCGGCGTGCTCCCACGCCGCCTCGTGAAAAGAGGAAGCGAATCATGCCGTTCAATACGCACAACCGCAGCCTGCTCAGCCTGATGCACCACAGCGAGCGCGAGTTGCGCTACCTGCTCGATCTGTCCCGCGATCTCAAGCGCGCCAAGTACACCGGTACCGAGCGCCAGCACCTCAAGGGCAAGAACATCGCGCTGATCTTCGAGAAGACCTCGACGCGCACCCGCTGCGCCTTTGAGGTAGCCGCCTACGATCAGGGCGCCAACGTCACCTATATCGACCCCAACTCCTCGCAGATCGGCCACAAGGAGAGCATGAAGGACACCGCGCGGGTACTCGGGCGCATGTACGACGCCATTGAGTACCGTGGCTTCAAGCAGGAGATCGTCGAGGAGCTCGCGCGCTATGCCGGCGTTCCGGTATTCAACGGCCTGACCGACGAGTATCACCCGACCCAGATGATTGCCGACGTCATGACCATGCGCGAACACAGCGACAAGCCGCTGCAGCAGATCAGCTACGCCTACCTGGGCGACGCGCGCAACAACATGGGTAACTCGCTGCTGCTGATCGGCGCCAAGCTCGGCATGGATGTGCGCATCGCCGCACCTCGCGCACTCTGGCCGAGTGCGGAACACGTCGCCGCCTGCGAGGCATTCGCCAAGGCCAGCGGCGCACGCCTGACGCTCACCGAAGACCCACGAGCAGCCGTGCAAGGCGTCGATTTCGTCCATACCGATGTATGGGTGTCGATGGGCGAACCGCTGGAAGCCTGGGCCGAGCGAATCCAGCTGCTGCTGCCCTACCAGGTGAACCCGCAGCTGATGCAGGCAACCGGCAATCCGCGCTGCAAGTTCATGCACTGCCTACCGGCGTTTCACAACTGCGAGACCAAGATCGGCAAGGAGATCGCCGCGAGCTATCCGCATCTGGCCAATGGCATCGAAGTCACCGAGGAGGTATTCGAGTCGCCGGCCTGTATCGCCTTCGAGCAGGCCGAGAATCGCATGCACACGATCAAGGCAATCCTCGTCTCGACGCTGGCCGGCATCTGAGCCGCACATCTGATTCGGAGAAACGCAGCATGCGTATCGTCATAGCCCTGGGCGGCAACGCCCTGCTTCGTCGCGGGGAGCCTTTGAGTGCGGACAACCAGCGCGAGAATGTCCGAACCGCCTGCATGCAGATCGCCCGCATCGCGGCGGGAAACGAACTGGTGGTGGCCCACGGCAACGGCCCCCAGGTCGGACTGCTGGCTCTGCAGGGAGCCGCCTACAAGGATGTACCCGTCTACCCACTGGATGTGCTCGGTGCGGAAACCGAAGGCATGATTGGCTACATCATCGAACAGGAGCTGGGCAACCTGCTGCCGTTCGAGGTGCCCATGGCTACCCTGCTGACTCAGGTTGAGGTCGACCCCGAGGATCCAGCGTTCAAGCAGCCCAGCAAGCCGATTGGCCCGGTTTACAGCCGCGAAGAAGCCGAGCGCCTGGCAGAGGAAAAAGGCTGGGCCATCGCAGCGGATGGCGACCGGTTTCGTCGGGTGGTGCCAAGCCCGCGACCGAAGCGCATTTTCGAGATCAGGCCGATCGGCTGGCTTTTGGATAAAGGCAGCGTGGTGATCTGCGCCGGCGGCGGAGGCATCCCGACGGTATATGACCAGAGCGGTCGACTGCAGGGGGTCGAGGCGGTGATCGACAAGGACCTGTGCTCGGCACTGCTCGCCGAACAGCTGAAGGCGGACCTGCTGGTGATCGCGACCGATGTCGACGGCGCCTACCTGGACTGGGGCACGCCGCAGCAGCGGCGCATCAGCGAGGCGCATCCCGACCAGCTGCAATCCCGTGGCTTTGCCGCCGGCTCCATGGGACCCAAGGTTCAGGCGGCCTGCGAGTTCGCGCGCAACACCGGCAACGTCGCGGTGATCGGCTCGCTGGAACAGATCGAGGCCATCATCAAGGGCCAGGCCGGCACGCGGGTGAGCCTTGAAGCCGCAGGACTCGTATAGCAGATGAACAAAGGGCGCCATCGGCGCCCTTTGCATTGACCTGCACTAACTCAGTTGCCGCGACGCAGCGCCTGCGGCGAGAAATCGCGTGGTCCGAGCTTCACATCGAAATCGTACATCGGCTCGTTGTTGTCCAGGCCGTCGACGAAGTAGTTGCCATCCTTCAGGTGATAGAGCGTTTCCAGCGTACTGTTGAACATCGGCACGTCGTAGTAGCTGATCGGATGGCTTTCCTGCAGGCCGATCAGCTGGCCTTTCTCGTCATACAGATCGACCGCCAGGATCGCCCAGCTGTCCTCGTCGATGTAGAAGCGGCGTTTGTCGTACAGATGACTGAAGCCCTTGCGCAGCGTGGCCTCGACCACCCAGACGCGGTGCAGCTCGTAGCGCAGCAGGTCGGGGTTCAGGGTGCGCGACTGGACGATGGTGTCGTAGGCAATGCCCTTCTGGTGCACGGCGTAGCTGTTGTAGGGCATGAGCATTTCGCGCTTGCCGATCAGCTGCCAGTCGTAGCGGTCCGGAGCGCCGTTGAAGGAGTCCACCACATCGGCGGTGGCCAGGCCGCTGGTATCCGGCTGCAGGGAATCGTAGGCCAGCGATGGCAGACGGCGTACACGGCGATCATCGGGGCTGTAGCGCCAGGCCTTGCGCGTCGTCAGCACCTGGTCGATCGGGTCCTGCACCACCAGTGCAGTGCCGGACAGCTTGGCCGGCGCGGTCACGCGGTACTTGTAGTACAGAACCGTGTTGTCCAGATCACCGTAAGTCATCCCCTCGCGGTTGTAGACGTAGTACACGTGGCGGTCGCGCTTGATGTAGTTGGCCCGGCCACCGATCACCACCGCCTGGTTGTTGATCATGTGGCTCTGGTCACCCTTGTAATGCAGGATATGGTTCCAGATGACCTCGATGCCGCTCTGCGGGATCGGGAAGGGAATCCCGGCCGCAGCACCCTGGATGCCGTTGCCGTTGGCGATCAGTTCGGCGCTCACCGCGTTGTAGCGAGTGGCATCGTAGATGCGCTGCGGCACCGAAGCACTGCGACGGGTCGGGAAGACGCGCAGGTGGTAGTCCGGATAGCGCTCCAGTAGAGCCTTCATGCCTTCTGAAAGCCGATCGCCGTGTTCGCCCAGGTTGTTGCGATCGACACGGTAGATCACCGAGTCGCCCGCAAATGGATCGGGGTGGTGCATGCCCGGCTCGTAACCGGCCGGCGGCGCCACGCCACCGGTCCAGGGCGGAATGGTTCCAGCCGGATTGCCGGCACGCTCCGCTCCCAACGGTGTCAGGTCCTGCCCCAGCCGCGCTGCCTGGGTGCTGTCTACCTTCGCCTGGACCGGCAAAGCGGCACAGGCCGCCAACAACAGAATTCCGATCTTTCCGTACATCGTCTACTCCCCCATTGCGCACGACGCTGGGCACCGCTTGGCTAGCCCGGCTGTCGGCGTTGCATTGTTATACGGTGTGGGCAGGCATGCCTTCCTGGCAGGTGCTCGTCCCTGGCCGCTGCTGCGGCTCTAGAATGGATGTGGCGCAAGCGTCCCACCGGCCGGGCTCTTCGATGAAGGCCTGCAGGCGGCGGGCGCGTTATAGCGGTGCGGCTTGCCGCAGTCTCGCTCAGTCGATGCGCTGGAACTTCAGATCCCATACGCCATGGCCGAGTCGCTCACCACGGCGTTCGAACTTGGTTACCGGCCGCTCTGCCGGACGCGGCACGCAGCGCCCGTCCTCAGCCAGATTGCGATAGCCCGGGGCGACATTCATCACCTCGAGCATGTACTCGGCATAGGGCTCCCAGTCGGTCGCCATATGCAGCACGCCGCCAACCTTCAACTTGCTGCGTATCAGCTCGGCGAAGGCCGGCTGCACGATGCGGCGCTTGTGGTGGCGGCTCTTGTGCCATGGGTCCGGAAAGAACAGCAGCACGCGGTCCAGACTGGCATCGGCCACGCAATCGCGCAGCACCTCCAAGGCGTCGCAACTGTAGACCATCACGTTGTTCAATTTCTGTGACAGAAGTCCGCTCAGCAACGCGCCGACGCCGGGTTTATGCACTTCCACGCCGATGAAATCCTGATCCGGCGCCGCTGCGGCCATTTCCAGCGTGGAGTGGCCCATGCCGAAACCGATTTCGAAGGTGCGCGGCGCGCTGCGGCCGAACACCTCGTCGAAGTCGCGCAGACCGTCCTCCAGCGCCAGACCGAACTTCGGCCAGCCTTGCTCCAGACCACGCTGCTGGCCTTCGGTCATGCGCCCGGCACGCATCACGAAACTCTTGATGGTACGGCGGTGCTCGGTTTGCTGCTCTTCGGCCGCGGGGTTCTGCTCTGTCATGGTCTACCTGCGAGAAATAAAAAAGCCGGCCCCAGACGCAAGGTCAGGGCCGGCCACGAATCGTTTCAGCGAATCAGCCCATCCAGCGGCGACGAGGCGCTGGCATAGAGCTTCTTCGGCATGCGGCCGGCGAGATAGGCCAGGCGACCCGCCTCGATGGCGTACTTCATCGCTTCGGCCATCAGCACCGGATTCTGCGCATGGGCGATGGCGCTGTTCATCAGCACCGCTTCGCAGCCCAGCTCCATGGCGATGGTCGCGTCCGAGGCGGTACCGACCCCGGCATCCACCAGCACCGGCACGGTGGCTTCCTCAAGGATGATGCGCAGGTTGTACGGGTTGCAGATGCCCAATCCGGTGCCGATCAGACCGGCCAGCGGCATCACCGCGATGCAGCCCATCTCGGCCAGCTGACGGGCGATGATCGGATCGTCGCTGGTGTACACCATGACGTCGAAACCATCCTTGACCAGCACCTCGGCCGCCTTCAGCGTTTCGATCACGTTGGGGAATAGGGTCTTCTGGTCGGCCAGCACTTCCAGCTTGACCAGCTTGTGACCGTCGAGCAGTTCGCGCGCCAGGCGGCAAGTGCGCACCGCATCCTCGGCGGTGAAGCAGCCGGCGGTGTTCGGCAGGATGGTGTAGCGCTCCGGACTGATCACATCGAGCAGGTTGGGCTCGCCAGGATTCTGGCCGATGTTGGTGCGGCGCACCGCGACGGTAACGATCTCGGCACCGGAGGCCTCGATGGCCGCGCGGGTTTCTTCGAGATCCTTGTACTTGCCGGTGCCTACCAGCAGGCGCGATTGATAGGTGCGACCGGCCAGGATGAAGGGCTTGTTGTTCGGAACTGGGCGCATGGGAGATCCTCGTTCGGACTTGATACAGCGGGCTGGGGCCGTATAGGCGGCATATTCGGGACAGGTGTTACCGGCTAGCCGCCGCCGATGGCATGTACCACCTCGACGTAATCGCCTTCGCTGAGCGCGGTCGACGCGTGCGCACTACGCGGCACGATGTCCCGGTTGAGTTCGACAGCCAGGCGGCGGCCGCTCAGTTCGAGACGTACCAGCAGGTCGGCGACCGTTTCGCCGGCTGGCAGCTCATAGGGTTCGCCATTCAACTGAATCTGCATGCTGTTCGCCGCCATTGCGAAAAGGGGACGGCATTCTAGCCCGAATCACCCACGCGACCAACGCGAAGGCCGCGGCCGTTCGTCCCGGTCAGCCGCGTATGCGCCAGCCGGCCAGCGCCAGGCATAGCCAGCCTGCGAGGAAGGCCGTGCCACCTATCGGCGTGATCATGCCCAGCTTGCCGATCCCGCTCAGGGTCAGCAGATAAAGGCTGCCGGAAAACAACAGGATGCCGGCGGTGAACAGCGCACCGACCGCGTTCAGCAGCCGGCCAGGACGCAACAACGCCAGCAGCGCAACGCCGAACAGCGCCAGCGCATGAATCAGCTGGTACTGCACGCCCGTCTGGAAAACGGCGAGATAGGCAGGGCTGAGCTGACCCCTGAGGCCGTGCGAAGCGAACGCACCAAGCGCGACACCGGTGAAACCGAACACGGCAGCCAGCACGAGATAACAACGAATCATTGCCTTTTCCGGTCGATGGCCCAAGCGGCCGTTATAATGCCCGCTCTTTTCGCCGACGACCAAGTGACATGTTGCGAAACCTGCTGCTGCGCCTGTCCAAACTGCTGCTCTGGCTGATCGGTCTATCGGTGCTGCTGGTACTGCTGTTCCGCTGGGTGCCACCGCCATTCACCGCTTTGATGATCGAGCGCAAGATCGAGTCGTGGCGCACAGGTGAAACTATCGACCTGACGCGAGATTGGCGTCCCTGGCGCGAGCTGCCGGACGATCTGAAGATGGCCGTGATCGCCGCCGAGGATCAGAAATTCGCCGACCACTGGGGCTTCGATGTCGCCGCGATCCGTGCCGCCCTTAGCCACAATGAGCGCGGTGGTTCGCTGCGCGGTGCGAGCACCCTGAGTCAGCAGGTGGCGAAGAACCTGTTCCTCTGGTCGGGTCGCAGCTGGCCACGCAAGGCCCTGGAAGCCTGGTTCACGGGACTGATCGAGCTGTTGTGGCCGAAGCAGCGCATCCTCGAGGTGTATCTCAATAGCGTCGAGTGGGGCGATGGCATCTTCGGCGCGCAGGCCGCGGCGCAGCATCACTTCGGCACTGGCGCGCCGTACCTGTCGACCCGCCAGGCCAGCCTGCTGGCTGCGGTACTGCCCAACCCACGACAATGGAGCGCTGGCAAGCCGAGCAGCTATGTGCACAATCGCGCGGCGTGGATTCGCCAGCAGATGCGCCAGCTGGGTGGCAGCCACTACCTGCAGCGAATCAAACCCGACCACCCGGACTGGTGGCCAAGCTGGCTGTAAGCCGGCATACAAGACGACTGGCGCAGCAGGATGCGGCTCCACCGGTGCAAAACGTACCGCCCGCTCGCCCAGTGCGATGGGGTTTGACTGTGCAGTATTCGATCGGACCCAAGAGCAACGATGAACACATATCTCGTCCGGCTGAGCCTGGGCTATTTCAGCCTGGCCATGCTGTGGATCCTGCTTGGCGACACGCTGGTTAATCATCTGGCCGCGGGCGACAGCCAGGCCTGGCAAATGGGCAAGGGTGCCCTGTTCGTGGCGCTGACCAGCGCGCTGATATTTCTGCTCGGCCGCCAGCATTTTCGCCGCTTCGATGAGCAACAGCGCGCCCAGCATGTGCAGGAAACCAGCCTGAAGCAGGCGGCTGCGGTATTCGACAGCACCCAGGAAGGCGTGCTGGTGACCGATCCCAGGCAGCGCATCGTGCACGTCAATCCGGCCTTCAGCCGTATCACCGGTTACAGCACGGAGGAGGTGCTCGGGCAGACACCGAAACTCTTCGCCTCGGGCAAGCACGACGCAGAGTTCTATCAGCAGATGTGGCTGGCACTAAAGGACAAGGGTGAGTGGAGCGGCGAAATCTGGAACCGCCGCAAAAATGGCGAGGTGTACCCGCAATGGCAGAACCTGCGCTGCATTCATGACAACCAGGGCCAGCTCAGCCATTACGTGGCCGTGTTCTCAGACCTCTCGGCGCTGAAGCGCTCCCGCGAAGAACTCGACCAGCTCGCCCACTACGATCCGCTGGTCAACCTGCCGAACCGCCTGCTGTTTACCGAACGCGCCAAGCAGGACCTCGAGCGCGCGCGCGCCCACAAACGCAGCGGCGCGCTGCTGCTGATCGATCTCGACCATTTCAAGGACATCAACGAGAGCCTTGGCCACAGCCTGGGCGATGCCTTGTTGCAGGCCGTGAGCACGCGCCTGAGCGAGCATCTGGAAAAAGGCATGACACTCGGCCGGCTCGGTGGCGACGAATTCGCCCTGCTCTGCGAAGGCTACGGCGCCGAAAAGGCCACCGCGCTGGCATTACGCATCCTCGACCGCCTCAACGAGTCTTTTCATATCGGTGATCAGGAGCTGTTCAGCAGCGCGAGCATCGGCATCGTGCTCTACCCCTATCCGACTGACGTGCAGAATGCCGAGCAGCTGATGCGCAATGCCGACTCGGCGCTGTTCAAGGCCAAGAGCAGCGGCCGCTCGACCTATGCGTTCTACTCCGAGGAACTGACCAGCCAGGCGCGTCAGCGTGTCGAGCTGGTAACGGCACTGCGACAGGCGCTGGAGCAGGGCCAGCTGCGTCTGCATTACCAGCCGATCTACGATCTGCGGCAGGGCACGATCAGCGGTTTCGAAGCCCTGGTGCGTTGGCAGCACCCGGAAAAAGGTTTGATCGCACCGGGAGTCTTCATCCCGATTGCCGAGGAAACCGGACTTATCAGCGCCATCGATCACTGGGTGCTGGAGCAGGCCTGCAACCAGGCGCGCGAGTGGCTCGGCCAGGGCCATCCGCTCGGATTCATCGCGGTGAACATTTCCAGCCGGCTGTTCGGCAACGGCGAACTCGATCTGCAGGTCGCCACTATTCTCGCCAGAAGCGGCCTGGAGGCTCGTCATCTGGAGCTGGAAATCACCGAAAGCGCGGTGATGCAGGACCCTGATGCCGCGCTGGAGCTGCTGCAGCGCCTGCGCGCACTCGGCGTGCAGCTGGCGATCGACGACTTCGGCACCGGCTATTCGTCCCTTCAGCGCCTCAAGCGCATGAATGTGCATAAGCTGAAGATCGATCAGGGCTTCGTCCGCGGCCTGCCCGACGACCGCGACGACGCAGCCATTACCCGCTCAGTCATCGGCCTGGCGCACAACCTGGGCCTGAAAGTAGTTGCCGAAGGCATCGAGACCGCCGAGCAGGCGGCATTCCTGCTTGCGCAGAACTGCGACTACGGCCAGGGCTATGGCTTTGCCCGTCCGCAGCCTGCCGATGCGATCGACTGGAGCCCCAGCGCACTCTGTCATGGCCAGGCCTGCCGCTCATCCGGACGGTGACGACGGGCGTATATCAATAGGCCATTACCGGAGTTAAGCTGACACAACTTTCCGGGCGAACCTGCCTACCGCACCCGCCCGAAACGACGGCGTTACGGCATACTGGCCCACTTCAGTGACGGACCAGCAGCGGCTGGCTAACCTGCCACTCAACCGATCCACGCACAGCACACCGCAGTGAAGGCATGAGCGATCCCGTGAATCAGCAAAGACCGATCCAGGGTCTCCGGCAGCTCTTCAGCCGACGCAACGGCATCGCCTGGGCGATGCTGCTATTCACCCTGTTGGTGCAACTGGTGGTCTGGCACAACCTGCGCAGCAGCGAGAATCGCGCCGCCGAGCAGCAGTTCGAGATGCTCAGCGAGAAGGTCACCGAAGCGATTCGCAAACGCCTGCGCGACCACGAGCAGATCCTCTTGGGCGGAGCGGGCCTGTTCGATGCCGTCGAGCAGGTCAGCCGCGAGCAATGGCATGCCTATGTCGAACGCTTGCTGCTACCGGACCGTTACCCCGGTATCCAGGGGGTGGGGTTCACCCAGGCCATTCCAGCCGCCTCGCGGGATGCGCATGTTGCGCGCATTCGCGCGCAGGGCTTTCCGGATTACGACATCTACCCGCCCGGCCCACGCGACTTCTATACCTCGATCATCTTTCTCGAGCCCTTCGTCGGCCGCAACCTGGCAGCCTTCGGCTACGACATGTATTCCGAGCCGACCCGCCGGCGTGCCATGCGCCGCGCTGCGCAGCTAGGCGAAACGAGCATCACCGGCAAGGTGACGCTTATGCAGGAGACCCACGGCAAGGTGCAGGCCGGGGTACTGCTTTATGTACCGGTGTACCAGCCAGGCGCGTCGCTGTTGACGCCGAAGCAGCGCATGCAGGCGCTGATCGGCTTCGTCTACAGCCCCTATCGGGTCGAAGACCTGATGCGCGGCATTCTGCGCGCCGCCGATCTGCCACTGGCATTGCATATCTATGCCAGCGACGGCGAGCAGGCCGAACAGCTGATCTATGCATCCAGGGAAACCGTCAGTCCTGACCACTCGCGTTACAGTCAGGTTCAGCAGCTGAACCTCTACGGGCAGACCTGGACACTGCGCCTGGACAGCCTGCCGGAGTTCGACAACCGCTTCCACTCCAACGAGGCATTGGTCATGGCGCTGGGGCTTGGCCTCAGCCTGCTGGTGTTCTTCCTGACCTCGTCGCTGGCGCTGCGTCACAGCCGAGCACAGGCGATGGCCGAGGAGATGACCCGACACATCCGCCAGAGCAGACACGACCTGCGCTTGAGCGAGGAGCGCCTGTCACTGGCGCTCAAAGGAAGTAACGATGGCCTTTGGGATCTCGATCTGGATGCCGGCAGCATGTACGCTTCGCCCCGCGCCTGGGAGATTCTCGGTTACCGCCCCAACGAACTGACCTGCGACCTCAAGCTGTGGGAACGCGTGACTGTTGCCGAAGACCTGGCGCAGCAGAAGGCGCGCCTGGCGCAAACCATGCTGTCCAATGTCGATCACTTCACCACCGAACTGCGCCTGCAGCACAAGCACGGCCACGTCGTACCCGTGTTGCTGCGCGGCTACATCCAGCGCGATGCACAGGGCATGGCGCAACGCATCAGCGGCACGCTGATGGACCTGACCGAGCGCAAGCGCGTCGAGCAGATGAAGAACGACTTCGTGTCCACGGTCAGCCATGAGTTGCGCACCCCACTGACCTCCATCAGCGGCGCGCTTGGCCTGATTGTCGGCGGCGCGCTCGGCAGCGCACCTGCGTCCATGCAACAGATGCTCGAGATCGCCTACCGCAACAGCCTGCGCCTGGGTCATCTGATCAACGACCTGCTGGACATGGAGAAGATCGCCGCCGGCAAGATGTCCTTCGAACTGCGCGAGCACTCCCTTGGCGATCTGCTCGAGGAATCACTGGCAAGCAATCAGGCGCTGTGCGAGCAGCACGGCATACGTTGCAGCCTCGATCACCCGGTCGACGTGCTCGTCTGGGTAGACGGTATGCGCCTGCAACAGGTCCTCGGCAATTTTCTGTCCAATGCCGTCAAGTTCACCCCGCAGGGTGGCGAGATCCGCCTGCACAGCAGTCTGCGTGGACCACGGGTACGCATCAGCGTCACCGACCAGGGCCCGGGCATTCCCGAGGCGTTTCGCTCGCGCGTATTCGAGAAGTTCGCCCAGGCAGACGCATCCGATAGCCGGCAGAAGTCCGGTACCGGTCTCGGCCTTGCGATCACCAAGGAGCTGATCGAGCGCATGGGTGGTACGGTCGGCTTCGATTGCCCTCCCGGCCAGGGCACTACCTTCTGGTGCGAGCTTCCGATTCAGCAATTGGCCAGCGAAACAGACAGCCGCGACGACCTGCCGCGCATCCTGGTAGTCGAGGACGAGCCGGATACCGGGCGCCTGCTGCATATGATGCTGCGCGAAGGCGGTTACGGCGTGGAGCGCGTCCAGAGCCTGCACCAGGCTCGAGAAAAGCTCGCTGCTGGCCGTTACGAGGCCATGACGCTCGACCTGCACCTTCCCGACGGCAGCGGCATGCAGCTGATCGATGAGCTGCGCGAAAAGCCGGCCATGCAGAACCTGCCTATCGTCGTCATTTCCGCGGCACATCAGTTCGACCAGGCGCAGTTCCCCGAGCGGATCGTCTGGCTGCACAAGCCGATTACCAACGTCCAGCTGCTGACGGCAGTAGAGAAAGCGCGAGACAACGTTCGCCAAGCCAATAGCGGGAAGGCCTAGGCGGCACCCGTGGTGAACGGCGGGCAACAAAAAACGCGGGAGCCAATGGCATCCCGCGTTTCGCTTTTCTACGCTGCCGCGCGTCAGGCCTGAATCGAGCCCTTGAGTTTGTTCATCGCATTCTTTTCCAGCTGACGAATGCGCTCGGCCGACACGTTGTACTTGGCCGCCAAGTCATGCAGGGTGGCCTTGTCCTCGTTCAGCCAGCGCTGCTGGAGAATGTCCCGGCTGCGCTCATCAAGACCCTCGAGCGCCGTATGCAGACTGGAAGTGGAGCTGTCGCTCCAGTCGGCATCTTCCAGCTGACGGGCCGGGTCGTAGCGATGATCTTCCAGATAATGCGCCGGCGACTGGTACGCGCTGTCGTCGTCGGCATCAGCCGCCGGATCGAAGGCCATGTCGTGGCCGGTCAGACGGCTTTCCATCTCGCGCACTTCATGCGGCTCGACGCCCAGGCTATCAGCCACGGCGGTCACTTCATCGTTGTTCAGCCAGGCCAGACGCTTCTTCTGGCTGCGCAGATTGAAGAACAGCTTGCGCTGCGCCTTGGTGGTCGCGACCTTGACGATGCGCCAGTTGCGCAGGATGAACTCGTGAATCTCGGCGCGAATCCAGTGCACGGCGAACGACACCAACCGCACGCCCATCTCCGGATTGAAACGCTTGACCGCCTTCATCAAGCCGACGTTGCCTTCCTGGATAAGGTCGGCCTGGGCCAGTCCGTAGCCGGAGTAGCTGCGAGCGATATGAACGACGAAACGCAGGTGCGCCAGCACCATTTGCCGGGCTGCTTCGAGATCCTGATGATAAAAGAGGCGCCCGGCCAGCTCGCGCTCCTGCTCGACGGTGAGCAGCGGGAGGCTGTTCACGGTCTGCACGTAGGCCTCGAGATTGGCTCCCGGGACTAGCGCTTGAACAGGTTGCAGAGTAGTTGTCATGCAGTACCTCCAATGACGAAGCTGCAGCAGTTTAGCATTGCCGCATGAGACTGCAAGCCTGTGGAAAAGTTCCACAGGGGACCTGTCAAGTCATTGTTATTAAAGGAGTTTTTTATCGAGGAGCAAGTTCACTGAGGTGCCTCGCAACAGCCAGCCAGGCGCCTATGTATCCGAGCAGCACGGCACCGATCACCAGCGACAGTGCATCACCAGCCGGAACGCCTTCCAGACCGAAATCGCTGCCGTAGAGACCGGCCAGACTCACCACCGCCTCGTTCAGCCAACCCAAGCCGTAAGCCAGCAGCAGCCAGGCGATCAGCCCCGCGCCCAGCCCGTAAATGGCGCCCATGTAAAGGAAAGGCCGGCGCACGTAACCGTCGGTGCCGCCGACCAGCTTGACCACCTCGATCTCGGTGCGGCGGTTCTCGATATGCAGGCGAATGGTGTTGCCGATCACCAGCAGCAGCGTGGCGATCAGCAACAGGGTCAGACCGAAGACGAAGCGGTCGCCGAGCTTGAGAATCGCCGTCAGACGTTCGACCCAGAGCAGATCCAGCTGGGCCTGCTGCACGCCAGGCAGCTCGGCCAGCTGCAGGCGCAGCGCTTCGAGCTTGTCCTTGTCGACTTCATTGGGCGTCACCACGATCACGCCCGGCAGCGGATTCTCCGGCAGTTCCTTGAGCGCTTCGCCGAGTCCGGAAAGCTGCTGAAACTCTTCCAGAGCCTGCTCACGGCTGACCCAGTCCGCCGTTGCCACATCTGGCATGTCGGCGACCTCGTCGCGCAAGCGCTCACCCGCACCTGCGTCCACATCCAGTTGCATGAACAGGGAAATCTGCGCTGCGCGCTGCCAGGAGCCGCCAAGTCGCTCGACATTGTCCAGCAGCAACGCCAGGCCCATCGGCAGGCTCAGCGCCACGGCCATCACCAGGCAGGTGAAGAAGCTGCCGATCGGCTGCTTGAGCAGACGACCGAGGCTGTCGACCAGGCTGGCCCGGTGGCTTTCCAGCCAGGCGTGGAACAACGTCTTGAAGTCCGGCTCGTCACTATGCGGTTGCTCGGGCTTCTTCACCGAGCCACCGACACGCTCGGCCGTGCTCGGGGTGGTCTTGGGATTGCGTTCGCTGCTCATCGGCTGGCCTCCCCATCACCGATCAGGCGACCGCGCTGCAGGGTCAGCATGCGATGACGCATCCGCGCGATCAGCGCCAGGTCGTGACTGGCGATCAGAACGGTGGTGCCGAGGCGATTGATGTCTTCGAAAACGCCCATGATCTCCGCCGCCAGCCGCGGGTCGAGGTTGCCGGTAGGTTCGTCCGCCAGCAGCAGGGCCGGGCGATGTACCACGGCGCGGGCGATGCCGACACGCTGCTGCTGACCGGTGGAAAGATCGGCCGGGTACTGCAGCGCCTTGTCCTTGAGGCTGACGCGCTCGAGCGCGGTCATCACCCGCTGGCCGATCTCGCGCTTGTTGAGCCCGAGAATCTGCAGCGGCAGGCCGACGTTATCGAACACGGTTCGATCGAACAGCAGCTGATGGTTCTGGAACACCACGCCGATCTGCCGGCGCAGGAACGGAATCTGCGAATTGGTGATCCGCGACAGATCCTGCCCGGCCAGCAGCAGCTTGCCGCTGGTAGGGCGCTCCATAGCCAGCAGCAGGCGCAGCAGTGTGCTTTTACCGGCGCCGGAGTGGCCGGTGACGAAGAGGAATTCGCCGCGACGCACCTGGAAGGAAAGCTCGTGCAACCCGACGTGGCCGTTGGGATAGCGTTTGCCGACCTGTTCGAAACGGATCATGCGTCTTCCCGCTGAGCGAAAAGCGCTTTGACGAAGGCATCGGCCTCGAAGGTGCGCAGATCGTCGATCCCCTCGCCCACACCGATGTAACGGATCGGCGTGCCGAACTGCTTGGCCAGGGCGAAGATGACCCCGCCCTTGGCGGTGCCATCGAGCTTGGTCAACACCAGGCCGGTCAACTCGACCGATTGATTGAACTGCCGGGTCTGGTTGATGGCGTTCTGGCCGGTGCCGGCGTCGAGCACCAGCAGCACTTCATGGGGGGCGGAATCGTCGAGCTTGCCCATCACCCGACGGACCTTCTTCAGCTCCTCCATCAGGTTGTCCTTGGTATGCAGACGGCCCGCGGTGTCAGCGATCAGCACGTCGATGCCACGCGCCTTGGCGGCCTGCACGGCATCGAAGATCACCGAGGCGGAGTCGGCGCCGGTGTGCTGGGCGATCACCGGAATGCTGTTGCGCTCGCCCCATACCTGCAGCTGCTCGACCGCCGCGGCGCGGAAGGTGTCGCCGGCGGCGAGCATGACTTTCTTGCCTTCGAGCTGCAGCTTCTTGGCCAGCTTGCCGATCGTGGTGGTCTTGCCGACGCCATTAACGCCAACCACAAGGATCACGTAGGGGCGCTTGCCGCTGTCGACCACGAGCGGTTGCTCGACAGGCTTGAGCAGGCCAGCGAGCTCTTCCTGCAGTGCCGTGTAGAGCGCGCCGCTGTCGGCCAGCTCCTTGCGCGACACACGCCGGGTGAGGTTCTGCATGATCGCGGTGGTCGCCTCGACACCGACGTCGGCGGTGAGCAAACGGGTTTCCAGCTCGTCGAGCAGGTCGTCGTCGATGGCCTTCTTGCCGAGAAACAGGCTGGCCATGCCTTCGCCGATACTGGAGCTGGTCTTGGACAGACCCTGCTTGAGGCGCGCGAAGAAGCCGAGCTTGGCCGGCGCTTGGGCGGGCGCAGCCGCCACTACCGGCACAGGTGCAATTACCAGCTCTGGCTCTGGCTCTGGCTCTGGCTCTGGCTCTGGCTCTGGCTCTGGCTCTGGCTCTGGCTCTGGGAGTATTTCGGCTTCGACTGCCCGCTCGGACAATACCGCAGGGGCATCGATTACCGGCTGTTCGATTTCGGTCTCAGGCTGCTCGGCATGCGGCAGGCTGTCTTCCTGCGGCTCGGCGGCGGGCTGCTCGGCCACCGGCTGCTGCGGCTTCTTGCGCAGCCAGCCAAACAGGCCTTTCTTTTCACCGGGCTCGGCCGGCGTCTTCTTGTCGTCGTTGGAACCAAACATGGAGAAGGTATTCTCAAGGGTGCGATACGCCGGCAGCCACGCTGCCGGCCAAACGGGCTCTATCCTAGCACCTCGCAAAGCGGGTGCGCTAAGCACGGACTCCTCTATCAGGGCCGGTTAGGCAGCGGATATCCCGGCTTTGCCTGATCCGCACGCACCAGTACCATGGCTGCCGTGTTGCCGCCCTGCCAGTCTGCCGTGGCGGACACCAACTGGACGAGTCCCGACTATGCCTCTGATGTTACGCCGCGCCGCCGCCCTGCTGCTCGGAGCGCTTTATCTGCCCCTGCTGGCAGCAGCAGACAACCAGCCAACCCACGAGTTCTTCCTCGACAACGGGCTGAAAGTGATCGTTCGCGAGGACCATCGCGCCCCCGTGGTGGTGTCACAGCTCTGGTACAAGGTTGGCTCCAGCTACGAGACGGCTGGCCAGACCGGCCTCTCCCACGCCCTCGAGCACATGATGTTCAAGGGCAGCCGCAAGCTCGATGCCGGCGAAGCCTCGCGCATCCTGCGCGAGCTTGGCGCCGAGGAAAATGCCTTCACCAGCGACGACTACACCGCCTACTACCAGGTCCTGGCACGTGACCGCCTGGCCGTGGCCTTCGAGCTCGAAGCCGACCGCCTGGCCAGCCTCAAGCTGCCGCCGGAAGAGTTCGCCCGCGAGATCGAGGTGATCAAGGAAGAACGTCGCCTGCGCACGGACGACAAGCCCAGCTCGCTGGCCTATGAGCGCTTCAAGACCATCGCCTACCCCGCCAGCGGCTACCGCAACCCGACCATTGGCTGGATGGCCGACCTCAACCGCATGCAGGCCGACGAGCTGCGCGCCTGGTACGAACAGTGGTACGCACCGAACAACGCTACCCTGGTGGTGGTCGGCGACGTGACCGCCGATGAGGTCCGCGGGCTGGCCGAGCGCTTCTTCGGCGCCATCGAGAAACGTGAAGTACCGGCAGCCAAGCGCCCGCTGGAACTGGCCGAACCGGGCGAACGGCGCCTCAGGCTGCACGTGAAGACGCAGCTGCCGACGCTGATGATGGCCTTCAATACGCCGAGCCTGGCGACCGAGGAGAACGCCCGCCAGGTCCATGCGCTGCGGTTGATCTCTGCCCTGCTCGACGGTGGCTACAGCGCGCGTCTGCCAGAGCGGCTGGAGCGCGGCGAAGAATTGGTCACCAGCGCCTCGGCCTGGTACGACGCCTATGCCCGTGGCGACAGCCTGTTCGTCCTCAGCGCCGCACCGAACATGCAGAAGGGCCGTACGCTGGAAGAAGTCGAAGCCGGCCTCTGGCAGGAACTAGATGCGCTCAAGCAGAGCCCTCCGTCGGCAGACGAGCTCGAGCGCGTGCGTGCTCAGGTCATCGCCGGCCTGGTCTACGAGCGTGACTCCATCACCCAGCAGGCCACCACCATCGGCAAGCTGGAAACCGTCGGGCTTTCCTGGCGCCTGATGGACGAGGAGCTGAATGCCTTGGAAGCCGTCACGCCCGAAGACATCCAGCAGGCCGCCAGCACCTACTTCACCCGCTCCCGCCTGAGCGTCGCCCATGTACTGCCCGAGGAAGCCCGTGATGAATGATTTCAGTGCCCTGCGCAATGGCCTGCTCGGCCTGCTGCTGGTGGCCAGTTTCGGGCTTGCGGGCTGCGATGAAGGCTCCAAGGCCCTGCCCCAACCCGGCGAACCGGTGAAGCAGGACGTCGCGCGCGAAGCCGCCCAGCCGGCCGTGCCGACCGAGGAACCCGCAACGTCTGAGAAGCCACGCCTGGAGTCGCTTGCCGAGCTCGGCGACCAGCCGCTCGCCCGGCGCAAGCTGGACATCCAGAGCTGGCAAACCGCAGAGGGCGCCAAGGTACTGTTCGTCGAGGCTCGCGAGCTGCCGATGTTCGACCTGCGCCTGACCTTTTCCGCCGGCAGCAGCCAGGATGGCGAAGTACCCGGCCTGGCGCTGCTGACCAACGCCATGCTCAACGAGGGTGTCGAGGGCAAGGATGTCAGCGCCATCGCTCGCGGCTTCGAAGGCCTCGGCGCCGACTTCGGCAACGGTTCCTACCGCGACATGGCGGTGGTCAGCCTGCGCAGCCTGAGCGCGCCGGACAAGCGTGAGCCGGCCCTGGCGCTGTTCAATCAGGTCATCGGGCAGCCGACCTTCCCGGCCGACTCGCTGCAACGGATCAAGAACCAGCTGCTCGCCGGCTTCGAATTCCAGAAGCAGAACCCCGGCAAGCTGGCCAGCCTGGAGCTGTTCGAGCAGCTCTATGGCGACCACCCCTACGCGCACCCGAGCGAAGGCACGCCAGAGTCGGTGCCCGGGATCAGCGTCGAGCAGCTACGCGAATTTCACGCCCGTGCCTATGCGGCAGGCAATGCGGTGATCGCGCTGGTCGGCGACCTTTCCCGTGAAGAAGCCGAAGCACTCGCTGCCGAAGTTTCCGCAGCCCTGCCAGAAGGCCCAGCGCTGCCCGCAACGCCGACGCCCAAGGCACCCGTGGCCGGCAAGCACCATATCGACTTCCCGTCCAACCAGAGCCACCTGATGCTGGCCCAGCTCGGCATCCCGCGCGGTCACCCGGACTACGCAGCGCTGTACCTGGGCAATCAGATCCTCGGTGGTGGCGGTTTCGGTACGCGGCTGATGGAAGAGGTGCGCGAGAAGCGCGGCCTGACCTACGGCATCTATTCCGGCTTCAGCCCGATGCGCGCCGAAGGGCCATTCATGATCAGCATGCAGACCCGTGCCGAACTCACCGACGGTGCGCTGGAACTGGTGCAGCAGCTGGTCCGCGACTATCTCGCCGAGGGCCCCAGCGAGGCCGAACTGCAGCGCAGCAAACGCGAAATCGCCGGCAGCTTCCCGCTGTCCACCGCCAGCAACGCCGACATCGTCGGTCAGCTCGGCAGCATCGGCTTCTACGACCTGCCGCTGACCTACCTGGAGGATTTCATGGGCGAGGTGCAGGCGCTGACCGTCGAACAGGTCAAGACGGCGATGAACAAACACCTGCAGGAAGATGCCTTCGTCATCGTCACCGCCGGCCCCAGCGTCGAACAACAACCGCTGCCGCCGCCCACCGATAAACCAGTCGAACAGCCCAGCGGCGTTCCGGAGCACTGATGGCCAATCCACCCATTCGACCCGGCGCCCACGGCGGCCAGGGCCAGTTGCGCATCATCGGTGGCGAATGGCGCTCGCGCCGCTTCAGCTTCCCCGATGCCGAGGGCCTGCGGCCGACGCCGGACCGGGTGCGCGAAACCCTGTTCAACTGGATCGCACCGTACCTCTCCGGCGCACGGGTGCTCGACCCGTTCACCGGCAGTGGCGCGATCTATCTCGAGGCGCTGTCACGCGGCGCCAGCATGGCCCTGGCGCTGGACGTGAACGCCAACGCCATCGCCAGCTTGCGCAAGCATCTGGATACGCTCAACTGCGGCCATGGCCAGTTGCTGCAGAGCGATGCCCTGCGCTACCTGGATACGCAGTCGCCGACACCCTTCGACCTGGTATTCCTCGACCCGCCATTCAACAAGAACCTGCTGCAGCCGGCCTGCGAGCTGCTGGAAACGAAAGGCTGGCTGGCCGAACACGCCTGGATCTACACGGAAAGCGAAGCGGTGCCCTCCAGCCTCGGCCTGCCAGGCAACTGGCGACTGCACCGGGAAAAGAAAGCCGGCAAGGTGCATTACGCGCTATGGGAGCGCAGCGTGCCGTCCGGCTCCGCCTCGAGCTGAAGCCGAAGGCCTCAATAGAAATCGACGGTCTGACCGTTGCAATCGAAGGCGAGAAAGCGGCCGATATTGCCGGTCTCGATGGCGCTGACCATCATCTTCAGCGGCTGCTCGGCGTCATCGGCGTTCGGCGTAATGCCGCCCTGCCCCGGCAGCGCGGCGGCGAACAGCAGGTCCCAGGCCACCCCGGTGCGCGCGGATTCGTCGCGCAACGCGGCGAAGTCGCTCAGCTCCTCGGGCAGCTTGTCGACGCAGAGCACCGGCTTCAGCGAGCCGCCGGCGTTTTCCTCGAAGCGCTGGCGCTCGGCCTCGGTGGCATCGTCCGGCAGTTCGGCACTGACGAAAACGAACAGCAGCCGCTGAGGTTCGCGCTCCTCGCGCGCAGCGGCCAGCAGTTGATCGAAGGGGGTTGGCATCATGGGCAGGGTTCCGGATAAGGCTATCGCGTCACTGTCCACCGCTTAAGCGGTCCTGACCATATCCCTAAAGGCATAAGTCGCCGAGCGGCAGGCACCATTCAAGGCCTGCATCGTGCTTTTCTTCCTGGCGCCGACGCTCTAACGTCAGGCCAAACAGAGGAACCCGAGCGATCGTGCCCGACACCTTCCAACCCGCCTGGTGGCTCCCCGGAGCGCACCTGCAGACCCTATGGAACCCGTTCTTTCGCAAGCCGCCGCGTCTTGAGCGCCAGCGCGAACGGCTGTGGCTGGCCGATGGCGACTTCATCGACCTGGACTGGCACGGCCCGCATGAAGCAACGGCGCCACTGGTGCTGGTGTTGCACGGGCTGACCGGCTCATCGAATTCGCTTTACGTGCTTGGACTGCAGCAGCAGCTGGCGGCGCGCGGCTGGGCCAGCGTTGCCATCAACTGGCGCGGTTGCTCGGGCGAGCCCAACCTGCTGCCGCGCGCCTATCATTCCGGCGCCAGCGACGATCTCGCCGAAGTGATCGGGCATCTGCAGGCATCCCGGCCGCTGGCGCCGCTGTATGCGGTGGGTTACTCGCTAGGAGGCAACGTACTGCTCAAGTATCTCGGCGAAACGGCAGCCAGTAGTCCGCTGCGCAAAGCGGTGGCAGTGTCCGTGCCGTTCCGCCTGGACCAGTGCGCCGACCGTATCGGCCTCGGCTTCTCCCGCATCTACCAGGCGCATTTCATGAAAGCGATGGTCGCCTATGTGAAGGACAAGCAACAGCGCTTCCAGCGCGAGGGCCTGCAGGAGCACCTCGGTGCGCTGCAGAGCCTCGGGCCACTGCACGGCATGCGTACCTTCTGGGACTTCGATGGCCGCTTCACCGCGCCACTGCATGGCTACAGCGACGCCCAGGACTACTACCGCCGCGCCTCCAGCCGCTACTACCTGCCGACGATCACGACGCCAACCCTGCTGATCCAGGCCGAGGACGATCCTTTCGTATTCCGCCACAGCGTGCCGGATGCGGCCGAGCTGTCCGCCACCACGACCCTCGAACTGCACCCCCGCGGCGGGCATGTCGGCTTTATCGAAGGCTCGCCACGGCGGCCGCGATACTACCTGGAGCAGCGGATTCCGCAGTGGCTGGCGGAAGCTACGGCGTAGCCCTTAGCAGGGCAGCGCCCCATGGCATATAGCGCAACGAAAAAACTGCTGACGGGTGGCACGACGAATAACGCTGTGGATCAGCCGGAACGGCTGTAAACGGCTCATTACCGACGCTAGTTCGTCTGAACGCCTCACTAACGATTCCCGTCTCGCAGGACAAGGCCTGCACGTACGCCGTTCTCACCAGCGTTGGCAATTCCGCGACCCCAACGCCATCCTGCCACCAGACCATCGCTCCGACGCCATGCAGCTCATCCAACCACCGAGCATTTGCCGCTGGGGCCAGCTGGCCGGTGCTATATGCACTTAGTTGTAACGGCTGCTGCAGGTGCTGCATCAGGCCGTTTAGTTGTTCGAGTAGATCCTTGCGACGACCCTGATCGTTAAACGTCCGGTCAGACAGTTCGGCAGGGAGGTACCACGCATCGGCGACCACGCCCTCACTTAACAATAGACGCTGCTGTAACAGCGTTTGATCGAACAACTGTTTCCAGTAGCGCGATAGCCTGGAGAGGTCGTTGAGTCGCGAAAAATAGTCAGGGTCTTGATAGAGCCCCACCACAAGTCCAAGCCCTGCCTGTCGTGCCTGGCGCAACGCGTTGCGCAGCCAGCCATGATCACCACCGAAATCCTCGTCGCCATAACGGGTCCATTGAACGATGACTCGATCAAATCCGTGCGCTTTGCTCTGCCGCCAGATTTCAGCCCACTGATCCGGCTCAACAACCGCATCGCTGGTCTGCGGTTGGTAGAAAAGTGCATCAGCAGCCACGCCGCGCATTACACAACTCAGCAGAATTCCAATGAGCAAACGCCTCACAATGCCAACTCGATGCCGATCTGCAGGCCGTTGGCACGCTCGTATAGGTTCCCACCCAGAGCCTGTTGATACTCCACACTCATGCTAAGCCGACGGCGGTAGGCGTTATAGCGGTCATCATCGAACCAAAGCTGCCAGCGCAGGCCCGCACCGACCCGCAGATCCTGTTGGCGGTCCTGCTCGGTGCCTTGGCCGACCAGATACGGGCTCAGCGTCTGGGCTGAGGAGGTGGGCAACTTGAATGCATGACCACGAGTGAACCTCGTTACCAGCAAGCGCTCCGACTCGTCCACCCACCAAGCGGCGTCCAGGTACAACGAGCGCTCCGGCCAGTGGTTCTGGTCCACGCGCCAATCATTCCGATACTCACCCTGATCAAGGAAGGAAGCACTGGCGCGAAGCATCAGATCATTGTCAGCAACGCGCTTGTCTTCCCTAAAGAATTCGCCGTAGAGATTCAGATTGATCGACTGGAACGGCATATAGCGCAACCCTACCCCTCCGCCGACTGTATCCAGCGCATCGCCGTCCTTACCGGAAGCCATGATTCGACCGTAAGCCGAAAGCCTGTTCGCCAACGGGCCGTCCAGGGGGTGATCCAAAAGGACACCATGGGAAAACTCATCGTTTCGACGCTGTCCTGCACTGCGCCTTACACCATCTGGCGACCAGCTGGTAGCGAGACTGAGGCGATTGCGGCGCTCCAGGCTCTCGTGTTGCCGCCGCGCTGCGAAACGCTGAGCTTCCGCTGAAGCCTCGACAGGCAACAAGTCGATGCTACGGCGGAGTTGCGCGCGCGCTTCTTCGGGTTCTCCCGTCTCGATGAGGCGAAAGGCAAGCGCCTGCGCCAGATCGGTACTCTCCGGCAACAACCTGGCAGCCTTGCTAAGCGGAGCAACCGCCTGGGCACGTTCCACTGGCGTGGCTGCGGCGGCCAGGCGCATTCCATATTCCTGCAGAAACAGGCCATTCTCCGGGGCGAGTTCGGTCGCGCGACGCAGCCATTGCATCCCGAGCTCTTCCCGGCCAGCGCGGAATGCAACCACAGCACCCTGATAGTAATCCGCTGGCTGCTCACCCAACGCCTGCGCCTGACGGTATCGCTCCAGAGCTTCGTCGTCACGTCCACGGCCTTCGGAGATCAAAGCGCCCAGTCTCCAGCCTTCCGACGTGAGCGATTGCGCGTCTTGCCAATGCTGCTCGGCGGCATCCAGGTGACCGAGTGTCAAAGCGACACGAGACAACGCCAGATGCGCTTCGATGTCGAGTTCGTCAGCCGGCATGGAGTTCCACTGAGCATAGGCATCCTCAGGAAGCCCAGCCGCTGCTAACGCATAGGCCAATTGCCCCCGGCTCTGAACGTCCCCTGCGCCGGCCGCGAGCTGGAGATAGACCACAGCCTGCCCAGGCTGTTGGGGAAGCGAACAAACGCCCAGCGCACGCAATTCATCGACGTCCGTCGGCGCGTTGACCGGCAATTGCGCAACAACGCCACAACGCCCTTCCGCCGCAAGCGCCCCGTACAGTCGACCACGAGCCGAAGGCGGCAACTGCTTGGCGAACTCGTCGAGCTGCGAGACTTTCAGATCCGGGGCCTGCACGTAGAGGTCAACCAGGCGACTCAACAGAGGTTCCGGCAATTCGCCGCGACGCCGCCAAACATCCGTGAGAAAAGCACGTGCTTCTACCGGTCGATCCGCCTGCAGCCATAGGAAGCTGGCCAGATCGGCCGAACGGAGCTCTCCTGTCGCACGGTAATGCTCTCGCCATTCGCTTGCCGCGGCACTCTTGTCACCGATGGACTGAGCAATCTGCGCCAGTCGCGCAGTGCGTCGTGGTGACGGTGCCTGCTGCTGCAACCAATCGCGGGCTTTCACAAACTCGTTACGGGGTAGCCACCGGGCCAGCAGGTAGTCCTGCCGCTGCGTGTTCCACGGCTCGGGCAGGATCGCCGACATCAGTGCATGTTCCGCCTCGAGGCGCTGAGCCAGAATGAGCCAATGACGCGGATCTGTTGCTGGGGAACAATCACCAAGCGCCTCGCGGGCCAGCTGCGGCGCCGCAACCGATAGCCACTCGATTGATTCCAGACATGGCCGATCCAAACGGACGGCCAGCTCCGCGGCCAAGGCCACGTCACCGTCGTCACGCGCAGCCTGTAGCAGCAGCGCCCGCTGCGGCATCGAGAGTGCTTGCGCCCTTTCCAAAGGCAGGAGCAGCTGTTTGGCCTGCCTAGCCTGGCCTTGGCCTATCGCCCGTTCGGCTGCTGACAGCCGCACGCTAACGCCATCCTCATTCGACGGCGCGGACTGCAGATAAGCAGGCAATCTGTCGTTGTCGGTCATTACATAGGCGAGGCCAAGGCGACGCCAGCTGTCGGCAGGCAACACCCCATCCGCAGCCAACGGCTCCAAGTCGCTAATTACCGCCATCCATTGCTCTGCCTGCTCGGCGAAGACCGCTCTCTCTAACAGCGCGGTAACGGTCAGCTCGCTGGCGGGTCGCCCCTGCAGCCAACGAAGGGCAGCAACGGGACCGTGCAGTTCATGCAGCCGCTGTGCATAGCTTCGCAGCATCTGCTCGCGCTGAGCTGCGTCTGCTTCCTCAGCCAACCAACCTTCCACAATCGCGGCCGAGAGATCTCCTTGGTTGATCCAGTTCAAACGCAATGACTGCACAAGCGCAGCCTGATCCCCTGGCGGCAAGGAAGCCGCCATATCCAGCGCCTCTTCGTACCGCCCTTGCTGGTCAAGCGCTTGCACAACTATCACACGCGCTTCGATGACATGCGGAGAGATCTCATCGAGTACGTGGCGCGCAAGCTTCTCTGCCTCGACAGGCTCATCATTACGTAGCGCCTGATAGGCCTTGTCGATGAATGGGTAGCTGCGAAAGCGCTGCACCTCGCTAAGCGGATTGCCTTGCGCAGCCAGAGCTGAAATCGGTCCGAGCAGCAGCGCCATCGCAATACTCTTCACTACTGGTGGAGATACCCGCATCACGCGTACTCCATCAGCAGTTCAAACCCGGCTCGCTGTTCCGCTCGCTGCTCTTTCAAAGCGCTCTGGATCACCGCCTCGCTGACCAAACCGCGTCGAACAAGAGAAGCGCCTAGGCTCTCTTCCTCCGGTTCGAAGTCAATCAACGCTTGAGCCATGAGCGTACTCGACAACATGCCTACTTCCTGGATCACGTCACCGAGCAGGACTTGATGTCGACATACTTGCTCCATGAGCTCCGGTTCATTCCGACGACTTGCCAACTGTTCGATCAATTCACGGGAGCTGTCCGATGTATGGCGCAAGTACCAGTAGCGCAGCCCGACGGTCACCCTTCCCTGGGGAGCAATCTTGCAGATGATCTTCCGGCCCAGCTGACGTGACATGGCGCCGAGGCTCACCTGACTCAGTTCGCGCTCGGAGGCGATGACAAGCGTTCCATCAAGCTCCGCGATCGGTAGAACCGAGTAGCGCAACGCTAATCTTGCAGGCAGCTGCTCGATGAGTTGCGCGTCGATAGTGAAAGGGTTTAGCGGTGTCCATTCCAGATCAGCCTGTGCGGCCAGGGCCTGCGCAAGCTGCAGGCTATTAATCCATCCGCGCGCCAGCAGTTCCCGGCCGATTCGCCGATGCCGGGTAGATGTCAATGCCTCCTCAAGCTGCTCGGCCGTGATGGCGCCAGCATTGAGCAAGCGGCGACCGATAGGCTCGCGGCGCGGCGAGTCCACCAATGCGGGAAACTCATGGGACGTCTTGTCCCAGGCGACTCTCCGGGAGTCGCCCATCGCCAGCACCTGCTTGAGCGCTCGCAGGTTGGCAAAGAAGTTGACCCAATTACTCCAAAGCATCCTTGGCGCCGCGAGCGCGCCCTGCATAACGCCATAGAACGAGCCTGCGAAGTAGCAACGCTGGATCAGCCGATTGAGCAGCAGTACACCATTGACCACGAGGAGCACATGCAAGGCGGCGCTATCCCCCAAAACCGAAGGGAAATGCCACGCATCCGGCAAAATAAGGCTCACAGACCAAACCAGCAGCAGTTGCACAAAGACCAGCGAGCCCAGCAGGCCGACCGCGTTGCTGATCGCACCGCGACGGTCTCGCCACAGGAAATAATTGAGGAAAGGATGGCTGCTCCAACCCAGCGTGCGGGTCCCCTGATAAACGATACCGGTTATCCAGCGGGCTTTTTGCCGTATGGCCGTCTCCATGGTTTCCGGAAAGTGTTCCCGTACACAGATTACGCCTGCTGATCGCTTGCTAACGCCGATGTTGCGCTCGCCCAGCGGCGACAGGCGTTCATCCCGGACACTGAAGCGCGCAAATATCTCGGTCATCCCTTTGTTCTTGAGACGAAAACCGATGTCGTAGTCCTCTGTCAGACTCTGTACGTCGAAGGCAATACCGTCGCCGTCCTCAAGCAACGCAACGACAGCCCGACGACTGAAGCAGGTTCCCACCCCAGCGCTCGGCACCTGGCCGACCAGCGCCTCACGCACCACAACATCCTTGCCATGGAGTTCGGCAAACTCGTCCGCATAGTGGCCAGTGGTGAAATTCCACCACCGTTTGACGTATGGATAGACCGGGACCTGGATGAGGTCCTTGCGCGGTAGCAGGTAATTGAACAAACGCAGCTCGAGCGGAGAGATGACGTCTTCTGCGTCGTGCAGGATAAAGCCGGCGAAATTGAGCTTGGCCTGGCTTTCAAAGCGCAATATCGCGTCGATGATGTTGTTAAGGCAATCGGCCTTACTGGTGGGGCCAGGTCGGGCGCAGACAACCTTGTGCACGTTGGGGTAGCGCATGCACACCGCATCCACATCGGCCTGGGTTTCGGGATCGTTGGGGTAAGTACCCACGAATATCTGGTAGTTCTCGTAATCCAGCGTGGAAGCCGCCAGATGAGCCATGGCACCAACTACGCCCACCTCGCGCCAGGCGGGAACCATGATCGCCAGCGGCTTCTCAGGTACCGAATAGAGCAGAGACTCGTCCGCTCGCTCGACGCGGCGGAAAAGGCCGAGATTGCGCCACGTGGTGCGGCCCCAGTAAACGAGGTCGATGAACAGGTCATCCAACCCCAGCACAAGCATCAAGGAAGCCAGAACCAGCGTGACCCATTTCAACGCGTACAAGTAATAAGAAACAGCTTCGATCAGCAGATAGACGTAATCCGGCGTCATTCTGCGCATCCTGAGATAAGCCGCTTCCGCAACCGATCAAGGATATGTGCGCAGGCATTGCCATCCCCATAGGGGTTGTGGGCGTGTTGCATCTGCTCGTACGCCGCCGAGTCATCCAGAAGGCGTGACACTTCTTCGATGATCCGCTCCTCGTCTGTACCAACGAGCCGCACCGTACCAGCCGCCACGGCCTCAGGCCGCTCGGTGGTGTCGCGCATTACCAACACCGGTTTGCCAAGCGAGGGCGCTTCTTCCTGCACCCCTCCGGAATCGGTAAGGATCACGGTCGCCCGATCCATCAGATAGACGAACGCCTGATAACTCAGCGGGGGGATCAGAATCAGGTTGGGCAAGCCATCCAACAGTCGATAAACCGGCTCTTGAACGTTCGGATTGAGATGTACCGGGTAGATGAAGCGAACGTCTGGATGACGCAGCGCAAGGTGACGAAGGGCACGACAGATGCGCAGGAAACCGTCGCCAAAATTTTCCCGCCGATGGCCGGTAACCAAGACGACCCGCGCGCGCTCTGGCAAGGACGCCAGTGCTGGGTCTTCGGGCTTCCAGCCGCTCTCATGAAGCGTTTTACGCATCCACAGCAAGGCATCGATGACCGTGTTACCAGTGACATCGATCCTGGCCGCGGGAACACCCTCACCAAGCAGGTTGTCGCGGGAGGTTGCGGTGGGGGCGAAATGCAGCTCGGCCAGAACGCTGGTCAAGCGTCGATTGGCTTCTTCCGGCCATGGCGCGTAGAGATTACCGGTGCGCAGTCCCGCTTCCACATGCCCTACTGGAATTGAGCGGTGGAATGCCGCCAGCGCTGCGGCGAACGAGGTCGTGGTGTCACCGTGCACGAGCACCATATCGGGCTGTTCCGCCTCGAGTACAGGATCGAGCCGGGAAACTATCGCAGCACTCAAACCGTTAAGCGTTTGCCCGGGTGTCATGACCGCGAGGTCATGGTCTGGGGTGAGTGCAAACAGGCGCAACACATCATCAAGCATCTGCCGATGCTGTCCCGTGACGCACAGGCAAAGCTCAAGATCTTCTGCGTCACGCAGCGCCCGTGCCAGGGGTGCCATTTTGATAGCTTCGGGCCTGGTGCCAAACACCAGCATGACTTTTGGCCGAAAGGACGGCCGAGAGGAGCCCTCGTTAGACACGATCAACGAATTGATGCTCATGGTTTCTCAGCGGCGCTTGTGTTTGCGCGTATTCGGGAGGAAAGCAGGGAGGGTGTGACGAGAGATCAGCAACCCTCCATGGATGCTTGTTGATATCACTAAAGTATCAAAAGGCCATCATGGGTGCCAATATTTTGTTTTTATTCGACGAAAGGATTAAAGAGTCAATTTAATGTCACGCAGGGCGCGTCATGAAGCTGCCAGCAATTACTGTTACCTGATCTTTCACGTCATCCGCGAGGTATCCAAACTCCAGCGCGAGCATTTGATAAACACCTTGGCGCAGAGCAAGAAGATCCAAATCACGTTTGCCGTGCGTACCGAGAAAACGCACCCAAGACGTTGCCACGATCCAGGCATTTAAGGTCAACGCCTCAATCTCTGCTGCTTCCATGCGCAGGATGCCCGCATCAACAAACCCCTGATAAATCGCTTGGGCATTTTTCAGGCAACGATCTGAGAACGACCGGTAACGCTCAGCAAGCTGAGCATCTGTCTCCAACAGATGCTCCAGATCCCGATGCAGAAAGCGGTAGTCCCACATCGCACCGAGCAGTGCCTCGAGATACACCGCCTTGTCCTGGACCTGCATCGGTCGCTGCAGCGGCAGCTGCAGAAACCCATCGACCCTCGCCTCGTAGCGCATGAACAACTCGGCCACGATCGCCTGCTTGTTGGGGAAGTGGTAATAGAGATTTCCCGGCGAGATGCCGAGGTGGGCGGCGATGTGGTTGGTCGTGACGTTCCGCTCGCCCTCGGCGTTGAACAGCTCCAGGCTGGCTTCGATGATGCGGTCACGGGTCTTGGTGCGGGGTGCCATGAGGCAGCGGTTCTCGGCGGCGAAACGAAGAAAGCAACGGTACACGCCGGCAGGCAGGTAAGCACGTTTCGTTGACAGTTTAGAGCAATTACTCTAGAAATCTTCCAGCCACGACTATCCGGAGCTTCCATGTCTGCCGACATCCCCCAAGCGCTTGCCACCATGGAGGCCTTGTTCCAGCGTCAGCGCTCAGCGTTTCTCGCCGCGCCCATGCCCTCGGAGGAAGACCGGGTACGCGGGTTGGACGCCCTGCGCGACGTGCTGGCAACCCACCAGCCGGCGCTGATCGAAGCGATCAGCGCCGATTTCGGTCATCGCTCGGCTGACGAAACCCTGCTGGCGGAAATCATGCCCAGCCTGCACGGCATCCGCTACGCCTGTCGTCACCTGCGCCGTTGGATGAAACCCTCGCGCCGGCGTGTCGGCCTGGCCTTCCAACCGGCCAGCGCTCGGGTGGTCTATCAGCCGCTGGGCGTCGTCGGCATCATCGTGCCGTGGAACTACCCGCTCTATCTCGCCATCGGACCGCTGATCGGCGCTTTGGCGGCGGGCAATCGGGTAATGCTGAAGATGAGCGAGTCGACGCCGGCCACCGGCCAGCTGCTCAGGGCTCTGCTGGCGCAGATATTTCCCGAGGAGCAGGTGGCGGTGGTACTCGGTGACGTAGAGGTGGGACGCGCCTTCGCCCGGCTACCCTTCGACCACCTGCTGTTCACCGGCGCAACCCATATCGGCCGCGACGTGATGCGTGCGGCGGCCGAGAACCTCACACCGGTGACACTCGAACTCGGCGGCAAGTCGCCGGCCATCGTCTCGGCCAGCGTTCCATTGACCGACGCCGCCGAACGCATCGCCTTCGGCAAGTGCATGAACGCCGGGCAGACCTGTGTCGCGCCAGACTATGTGCTGGTGCCGCAGGCTCGCATCGAAGGCTTCGTTACGGCGTACCGCGAGGCCGTACAGCGCCAGTATCCGAGCCTCGCGGACAATCCCGACTACAGCTCGATCATCAACGACCGCCAGCTGGCGCGGCTGCAGGACTATCTGGACGATGCCCAGGCCAAGGGCGCGCGAATCATGCCGCTGTTTGCCGAAGCACAGCAGCGACGCATGCCGCATTGCCTGTTGCTCGAGGTCAACGAGCACATGCGGGTGATGCACGAGGAGATCTTCGGTCCACTGCTGCCGGTCGTGCCCTACGGCGACCTGGATGAAGCACTGGCGTACGTCAACGCGCGGCCGCGGCCGCTGGCGCTGTACTACTTCGGCTACGACCGCGCTGAACAGCAGCGCGTACTGGACAAGACCCACTCCGGCGGGGTATGCCTGAACGACACCCTGCTGCATGTCGCGCAGGATGACCTGCCGTTCGGTGGCATCGGCCCTTCAGGCATGGGGCAGTACCACGGGCGCGAAGGCTTCCTCACCTTCAGCAAGGCCAAGAGCCTGTTCATCAAACAGCGCTTCAACGCCGCCCGGCTGATCTACCCGCCCTACGGCAGGTGGTGGCAGAAGCTGATCTACGCTCTGTTCATCCGCTGAAGCACGACGTCACGATGCCCGATCTCTCCGTCAACCGCCGCCAGCTGCTCAAGATCGGCCTGCTCGGCAGCGCGGTGCTGGCCGGAGGCGGCCTGCTCAGCCGAACGTTCAGTGCCGCTGCCGACGGTCCGGCGAGCGGCTTCACCATGCTGCGCGAAAGCGATCTGCCGCTGCTCAATCGCCTGACGTCGCTGCTGCTGCAAGGAGCGGCGCCCGGGGAGGCCATGCCACAAGCCGTGCAGGATACCCTCGCCAGTCTCGACCTGGGGCTGCGGCACCTGTCGCCGGCCCTGGCGCAGCAGGTGCGGCAGCTGTTCGATGTGCTCAGCCTGCCGCTGACCCGCGGTCCGTTGACTGGCGTCTGGGGCGACTGGAGCCACGCCTCGGATGACGAGCTGCGGGCATTCCTGCAGCGCTGGCAGAACAGCTCGCTGGCCCTTTTGCGTCAGGGCCACGCCTCGTTATTGCAGATGATCCTCATGGCCTGGTACGCCAGCCCCGCCTCCTGGGCGCGCTGCGGTTACCCCGGCCCGCCCAAAGTCTGACCAAAGGAGGCCTGCGTGCCTGTTGCCGATCTGTTTGCCGAAGGCCTCGCCCGCGGCTGGACGACCCACGACGGCTCGCGACTGCAACGCGACCTGACCCTGGAAACCGACATCGCCATCGTCGGCAGCGGCGCAGGCGGTGCCACCAGCGCCGAAGTGCTGAGCGCAGCCGGCTACAAGGTGTTGCTTATCGAGGAAGGCCCGCTGCGCACCAGCGGCGACTTCGACATGCAGGAGGGCCGCGCCTACCGCTCGCTCTATCAGGAAGCCATCGGCCGCACCAGCAAGGACGGCGCCATCACCATCCTGCAGGGTCGCGCCGTCGGCGGCACCACGCTGGTGAACTGGACTTCGAGCTTTCGCACACCGCCGCAGACCCTGCAGCATTGGGCCAGTGAGCACGGCGTCAGCGGGCTTTCGGCCGAAACGCTGCAGCCCTGGTTCGAACGCATGGAGCAGCGCCTCGGCATCGCGCCCTGGACCGTGCCGCCGAATGCCAACAACGCGGTACTACAGCGCGGCTGCGAAAGCCTTGGCCAGCACTGGGCGGTGATCCCGCGCAACGTGCGTGGCTGCTGGAACCTCGGCTACTGCGGCATGGGCTGCCCGACCAACGCCAAACAGTCGATGCTGGTCACCAGCATTCCCGCAATGCTGGAAAACGGCGGTGAACTGCTCTACCTCAGCCGCGCCGAGCGCTTGTTGATGCAGGGCGAACGGGTCGTCGGCCTGGACTGCCTGGGCATGGACGAACGCGGCGTAGAGCCGAACGGACACCGCATCCGCGTCGTCGCCAGGCACTACATTCTGGCCGGCGGCGGCATCAACACGCCGGGTTTGCTGCTGCGCTCGAACGCTCCCGACCCGCACCAACGCGTCGGCAAACGCACCTTCCTACACCTGACCAACTTCTCCGCGGCGCAATTCGACGAGCGCATCGATGCCTTCAGCGGCGCACCACAGTCGATCTATTCCGACCACTTCCAGTGGCACGACGGGGTTACCGGGCCGGCCGGCTACAAGCTCGAAGTTCCGCCCATCCATCCCGCGCTCGCGACTACCCTGCTTGGCGGCTTCGGCCCGCAGAATGCCCAGCGCATGGCCGCGCTGCCGCATACCCACGCGATGATCGCCCTGCAGCGCGACGGCTTTCATCCGGACAGCGCCGAGGGCACGGTCGAGCTGCGCAGCGACGGCAGTCCGGTGCTCGACTACCGCATGACCGACTATGCCTGGAACGGCATCCGCCGCGCCTTTCACAGCATGGCCGAGATCCAGTTCGCCGCCGGCGCCCGTGCCGTGCTGCCATTGCATGGCGACGCCCGCTACGTACGTACGCCGCGTGCCGCCCGCGAGCTGATCGAAGGTCTGGACCTCGCGCTGTACCGCACCCACCTTGGCAGCGCCCACGTCATGGGCGGCTGCGCCATGGGCGAAGACCCGCGCCAGGCGGTGACCGACAGCCTGGGACGGCACCACCAGCTGGCAAACCTTTCCATACACGACGGCTCGCTGTTTCCCACCAGCATCGGCGCCAACCCCCAGCTCTCGATCTACGCGCTGTGCGCGAAATTGGCGTCGGATTTGGATGATCGGCTGAAGAAGTCCTGAGATTGACTCCCATTCACGTCAGATCGCCGCACGGCATTCAGGCTTTACGCTGTCGACACCGAGCCGCTACCATCCACACCCCCACGCATGCGTCAGGACGCCGCGATGAATCGAGTGTTGTATCCGGGAACCTTCGATCCCATCACCATGGGCCACGCCGATCTGGTGGAACGCGCCTCGCGCCTGTTCGACGAGGTCATCATCGCCGTGGCGGCCAACCCCAAGAAGAACCCGCTGTTCCCGCTCGAGCAACGTGTGGCGCTGGCTCGCGAAGTCACCAAGCACTTGCCGAACGTAAAAGTCATGGGCTTTTCGACCTTGCTGGCGCACTTCGTCAAGGAGCAGCAGGCCAATATCCTGTTGCGCGGCCTGCGCGCGGTATCGGACTTCGAGTACGAATTCCAGCTGGCCAACATGAATCGCCAGCTGGCGCCCGATGTGGAAAGCCTGTTCCTCACGCCGTCGGAAAAGTATTCCTACATTTCCTCGACACTGGTGCGCGAAATCGCCTCGCTCAAGGGTGACGTATCCAAGTTCGTCCACCCGGCGGTGATGAGCGCGCTGCACGAGCGCTTCGGCCAGAACTGACGCTGCCCGCCGGTACCCGTCGGGTGCACGCGGGCCGGCGATGCGGCACAATTGCCCGGTCGTAATATTGCTGTGCCGTGGTCAGAGCCATGGCAGGAGTTAGCTGGATGTCCCTGAAAATCACCGATGACTGCATCAACTGCGATGTGTGCGAGCCGGAGTGCCCGAACAGCGCCATTTCCCAGGGTGAGGAAATCTACGTCATCGACCCCAACCTCTGCACCGAGTGCGTCGGCCATTACGATGAGCCGCAGTGTCAGCAGGTCTGTCCGGTGGACTGCATCCCGCTCGACGAAAACAACGTCGAGAGCAAGGACGAACTGATGCAGAAGTACCTGATCATCACCGGCAAGGCGTGATGATCCTGCGGCGACCGACCCTGCGGAAAAACCTGCTCAAGGGCTTCCAGGGTTGTCTCGCCGCCCTCCTGCTGCTGGCCTGCGCGGCCCAGGGCAGCGCCCTCACCAATGGTGCCGTGGCCACGGCCCATCCGCTGGCCAGCGAAGTCGGCCGGCACATTCTTGAATCAGGCGGCAATGCCTTTGACGCCACCGTTGCGGTCAGCGCGGCCCTGGCAGTGGTCGAGCCATACGGGGCCGGGCTCGGTGGCGGTGGTTTCTTCCTGCTGCGCGAGGCCGACGACCCGGCCCGCCACATTTTTCTCGATGCCCGCGAGCGCGCACCCGCTGCTGCCACGCCGGACATGTACCTGCGCGATGGCGAGATCCAGCGCGAGCTCTCGTTGAACGGCCCGCTGGCCGCCGCGATTCCCGGCATTCCGGCAGCGCTGGTCGAACTCGCCGAGAAGCGCGGCCGCCTGCCCCTGAAGACCTCCCTGGCGCCGGCCATCGCCCTGGCCCGCGATGGCTTTGCCGTGGATGCGGTCTATCGCCAGCGCGCTAGCTGGCGCCTCGCGGCGCTGCGCAATGACCCGGAGAGCGCGCGGCTGTTTCTCCACGACGGGGACCTGCCAGCCGAAGGCCATCTGCTGCGCCAGGCGGAACTGGCCGACACCCTGGAGCGCCTCGCCAGCCAGGGCCGTGATGGCTTCTACCGCGGCGAGGTGGCCGAGCGGTTGGTACAAGGGGTGCGAGCAGCCGGCGGCATCTGGACACTGCAGGATCTGGCCGACTATCACACCGCCGAGCGCGAGCCGCTGCGCTTCGCCCTCGCCAATGGCCGCGAGCTGATCGGCGCGCCGCCGCCCTCGGCCGGCGGCATGATCCTCGCGCAGAGCCTCGGCATCCTCGAACGTCTGGCCTGGCGCGACGCCGAACCGCTGCAACGCAGTCATCTGGTGGTCGAGGCGCTGCGCCGGGCCTATCGCGACCGCGGCCTGCTGGGCGATCCGGACTTCGTCGCGTCACCGCTGCCACATCTGCTTTCAGACCAGTACCTTGAGCAGCTCGCCAGCTCCATCGACCCCGACCGGGCGACGCCCAGCATCGCGCTGCCGCCAGCGCCGCGCTGGCGCGAGGGCGAGCACACTACGCATTTCGCGGTGATCGATGCCGAAGGCAATGCGGTGGCCGCGACGCTGTCGCTGAACATGATGTTCGGTGCCGCCTTCACCGTGCCCGGCACCGGCGTGCTGCTCAATGACGAGATGGACGATTTCGCCGCCGACATCGACGGCAGCAATGCCTATGGCCTGAAAGGCAGCAGTGCCAACGCCATCTCCGGCGGCAAGCGTCCGCTGTCGAGCATGAGTCCGACCTTCATCGAAAGCGCCGAGGAGTTCGCCGCCTTCGGCACGCCCGGCGGCAGCCGCATCCCGAGCATGGTGCTGCTTTCGGCACTGTCTTATCTGGATGGCGAGCCGGTGCAGGCCTGGCCGGCGGTGCCGCGTTATCACCACCAATACCTGCCGGACGTACTGCAGTACGAGGCCGATGCCTTCACCCCGACTCAGCTCGATGCCCTGCGCGAGCGTGGCCACCAGCCGAAACTGATCGAGCGCGACTACGGCAACCAGCAGGTCCTCTATTGGCACAAGCCGAGCGGCACGGTCGAGGCGGCCAGCGACCCACGCGGCATCGGCCGAGCCCTGAAAGTGCCGGCAGGCCGCGAACCGGTTACAGCTGCAGAATGACCGGGCCGTCGTCCTCGGCGAGCTGACGCAGCTGCCGCGTCAGCTCATGCCCCTCGCCGAGCAGCAGCGCATTGCGCAGGCTCTGGATGATACGACTGGCATAGCCGAGATCGTTCATCAGCGAACTGGTCTGCAGGCCATCCAGCTTGTGGTTGCGGATCGACTCGAACAGGCGGCGGCGGAACTCGGTATCGAATTGCGCCGCGCGCTCGTCCAGCCAGTTCAGCCGCTCGCGCCAGAGCTCATCGGGCAATTCCGAGTGGTTCAGTGCACGAATCTCCCGTAGGGATTCCAAGAGATGCCGGCGCAACTCGACATAGGCCTGGCGCGCGGCAGATTCATCGGTGCGCAGATAGTGCCCGAGGTTCTTTTGCAGGTGCTTGGCATCCTTGACTGCATCGACCAGTTGCAAAGCCGCCACCTGACAGCTCAGCCAGAACGCCTGGTGGCTTTCGTCCAAGGGCAGCTCCAGGCGGCCCATGAAGGCCAGCAGATCGGAATACACGCCCTTGATATGCCGCTGATAAAGCCGCTCGGCGTCCAGCGCCTGCGCTTCGGGTTTCGCGTTGATCAGCGCTTCGTCGATCTTGCCCTGTTGCCGCAGCTGATCAACCGGCAAGTAGGTCGCATGACAGATCACCTCCAGGCTCAACCGCGCCAGGTGCTGCAGCTCCTGCGCCACCGCGCTGGCTGCAGCATCTGCCGAATCCAGCGCACGATCGTTGAGGTAACGCGCATGGGTCAGCGGCTCTGCCGGCATCGCCTGGGCAAGCTCGGTAATCAGTACCGTCGGTTCGACACGATCGGGCAGCACCCGCTGCAGCAACTCGGCCAGCTGCCGCTGAAACGGCCAGAACAGGGCGACGCCCATGGCGTTGAACAACGAATGGAACAGTGCCAGCTGAATCAGCGTGTTGCCACCCAGCCCCAGGGGCGCGGTGACCCAGCGCACCAGATCGGTCAGCGGCAGCAGCAGAACCAGCGCCAGTAGCGCGGTCACCACGTTGAACAATACGTGCGCCAGCGCCAGCCGCTGGGCGCTCCGATTGCCGCCGAGCGAGCCGACCAGGGCAGCGGTCACCGTGGTTCCCACATTGGCACCGATGGCGGTCGCCAGCGCCTGCCCGAGATCCAGCTGCCCGGCCGCCAACGCTGTCAGCGTCAGCATCAGCGTGGCATGACTGGACTGCAGCACCACGGTGGCGAGCAGCCCGATCGCGACGAACAGCAGTTGCCCCTTCAGTCCCCCCGCATGGTAGTGCGACAGGTCGAGGCTGCCGAAGCTGGAAAAGCCGTCCTTGATCTGGTCGATTCCGAGAAAGATGAAGGCGATGCCAAGCACGATGCGCCCGGCTGCCTTGCCCTTGTCGCCGGTGAAGCTGGCCAGCACACCGAATACCAGCAGAGGCAAGGCGAGCGGGCTGAGACTGACGTTCTGCCCGGCCAGGGCGAGCAACCAGATGCCCGTCGTAGAGCCCAGATTGGCGCCGAACAAAATCGCGATGCCGCCCGCTAGCTTGATCAGTCCGGTACTGATAAAGGCGATAGTGAGTAGCGAAACCAGCGTGCTGGATTGCAGCAGCATGGTGCCGCTGATTCCGAACAGCAGCCCCTTGAGCGGGGTTGCCGTGCTACGCGCCAGCAGCTGCTCGAGCTTGCTACCGGCCAGCTGACGTAACCCCTCCTCCAGGCACTGCATGCCAAACAGGAAAAGCGCGAGCCCCGCGCAAAGCTCGAGCCAGCCGTCATTGGCCCAGAACGACCAGGACAACATCAGCACGCCGACGATCGGCAGAAGGATCTTGAAGTAGCGATTGTTCAAGCGTTGGGCTTCGCGGTGCGGAATGGGAGGCGAAGCCTACTGCAGCAGCACCGCGACCGAAAGGCTCATGCCTGGCGAGTCGCGGCGCGGATGATGTCGATCAATTCTGGGCGCCATAGCCACTGGTGGTGCAACCCAGGCAACGGACGAAGGCCGCCTTGCCGGGCTCGACCACCAATGCCTTGCCAGCCTCGCCGACGTTACCGCCCAGCGCGGTGAACGGCAGGCTGACGACGAAAGCGGCGGCGCCCAGCACGGTCGCGCCGATCAGCAGCGGACGGGCGATGACCAGATCGCCGATCATCGAGTAGGCCTTGGGTGCCTCAACGGCGTACATCGGATCGCCGCTGACATTCTGCGGAACCGATTCCGCATGCGCCGGCAGCGCCAGCAGGCCAGTGGTCAGTGCCAAGACAGCAGCGGTAGAGCGGAACAGGTTCATGGTGTGGTCCTTCAGCTGTGCGAAACGCGGCAATTTTAGTTGTGGCGGCCACTATAGCAGTGGCCGGGGCAAGCTGAGCGTGAACGCCGTCAATGCACGCGCAGTCTGCGAGCGCTCAACGCTGGCAACGGCTGCAATAGACACTGGCGCGCTGACCGAGACGAATCTCGCGCAGGGTCGAGCCGCAGCTCTTGCAGAATTCGCCGGCCCGTCCGTAGACGAACAGCTCCTGCTGGAAGTAACCGGGCTTGCCGTCGCCGCCGACGAAGTCGCGCAGGGTCGTGCCGCCGCGCTCGATGGCCATCGCCAGTATCCGTCGGACTTCCTCGCCCAGTTTCAGGTAACGCGCTCGCGAGATGCTTCCTGCCGGGCGCCGCGGGTCGATGCCGGCGGCGAACAGCGCCTCGCTCGCATAGATATTGCCGACGCCCACCACCACGGCGTTGTCCATGATGAACGGCTTGACCGCCATGCTCCGCCCGCGGGACAGCCGATACAGCCGGTCGCCGTCGAAATCCTCACCCAGCGGCTCGGGTCCGAGGCTCGCCAGCAGCACATGGGCGAGAGGCTCCTCGCTCCAGAGCATCGCGCCGAAACGCCGCGGGTCGGTGTAGCGCAGTGCCTGGCCGGACTCCAGCAGAATATCGACGTGATCGTGCTTGCCCACCGGCTGCGCCGCGTCCACCAGGCGCAGGCTGCCTGACATACCCAGATGGACGATCAATGTGCCGGTTTCGGCCTTGATCAGCAGGTACTTGGCGCGCCGCTCGACGGCATCGATACGCTGGCCGGACAGGCGCACATCAAGGTCCTCCGGAACCGGCCAGCGCAGGCGCCGGTCGCGCACCAGCACGCGGTCGACGCGCTGACCGAGCAGGTGCGGCTCGATGCCACGACGGGTAGTTTCAACTTCTGGGAGTTCGGGCATGGCAGACGTTGGATACAGCGAAGGGATGCCGACCTTAGCAGGCCGACGCCGGGGCGTCAGCCCACGCCCAGCTCGCGGATGCTTTCCTTGAGGCAGAGAAAATCGTATTCCGAGAGCCCGACATATTCGAGCACCAGCTGGGAGATGCTTTCCCACTCATGATCATCCGGCTGAGCGCCGAGCACGCGATGGCAGGCACAGATGTGCTCGGCCATCTTGAGGATCGCCAGCAGCGTCTTGATCGGTGCATCGCGTCCCGAGTCGTCGGAGAACAACGACAGGGCGTTGTGGTGATTGGCGATGGCATCGCACAGGTGCAACGGCAGGTTCCACGACTTGGCGGTGAAGTAACCAACCACCGCATGGTTGGTGCTGAGCACGCGGTTCTCGATGTCGACGATGCGCTGTTCAGTCCCGGCGCTTGCATAGGCCTCCTCCAGCACCGCCATGTAGCCGGGGAAGCGCTTGAGCATCAACGGGATACCGCAGTTATGGAACAGGCCCAGGGTGTATGCCTCATCCGGCGACTGGTAGCCGATGCGCTTGGCAAGGGTCAGGCAGGCCATCGCGACATCCTGTGCGGTATCCCAGAATCGGCTGAGGGTGACGATGGTTTCGTCACTCATCTCGCCCTTGATCGACTGGGCATTGATCAGGTTGATCACCGAATTGCAGCCCAGCAGATTCACTGCCTGCTGAATGGAAGCGATGCGGTTGGCGAGGCCGAAATATGGCGAATTGACGATCTTCAGCAATGCGCCGGACAGTCCCGGGTCCTGGCTGATCAGCCGCGAGATGGCCTTCAGATCCGGAACGGGCATGACCTGCTCCATCTGCAGGTCGACCATGATTTGCGGTTGCGGAGGCACGCTGATGCCTTGCAGCACCCGGCTAATCTGTTCGGCGGAGAGGTCAACGGCCATGAAGGGACGCTCAAGGAGAGGGCAAAGTGCCATCGGCACCAAAAGGCGAACTTTGGCTGAGATGCGGGTCACATTTCAAGTGACCCGCATTCCGCGGGGCGACCGACAGGACAGAAGGAGGCAATGCTGATGAGCCAATCTCTCGCTGGCAAGCGCGTGGCAATACTGGTGACCGACGGCTTCGAGCAGGTCGAGCTGACCGGGCCGAAGGAGGCGTTGGAAAATGCCGGAGCGACCGCGGAGATCGTTTCGGCCAAGAATGGCGAGGTGACCGGATGGAACCACACCACGCCGGCCAGCAAGTTTCACGTAGACAAGACCTTCGACGGCCTCGATATGAATGACTACGACGCGCTGCTGCTGCCCGGTGGCGTGGTCAATTCCGACACCATTCGCACCGACGAAACCGCACAACAGCTGGTGCGCGATGCCGCCGCGGCGAACAAGCCGATCGCGGTGATCTGCCATGGCGGCTGGCTGCTGATCTCGGCCGGCCTGGTCAAGGGCAAGCGCATGACCAGCTGGCCCTCGCTTACCGACGACCTGAAGAACGCCGGCGCCGAATGGGTGGACCAGGAGGTGGTGGTGGACGGTCAGCTGATCAGCAGCCGCAAACCGGATGACATCCCGGCGTTCAGCCAGGCGCTGGTCGAGGCCCTGTCCGCCTGAGCGGACGATGCGCGGCAGGCGCTGCGAGGATTTTCCCGCAGCGCCGGCGCGCGTGACCTGCGGCTCGTTTAGAATGCCCGTCTTTTTCCCGGAGCCCTGCCGATGACCCTGCCCAGCCTGCGCCTCAAAGCCAACGCCGATCGCCGCCTGCGCGCCGGCCACCTCTGGGTCTACAGCAACGAAGTCGACACCGCGGCCACGCCGCTGGCCGGCTTCGTCGCAGGGGACCAGGCTGTGCTCGAAGCGGCCGGCGGCAAGCCGCTGGGCATCGTCGGGGTATCGCCGAACAATCTGATCTGTGCGCGGTTGCTGTCGCGCGACCTCAAGCACAGCCTGGACAAGTCGCTGCTGGTGCATCGCATCAAGGTTGCCCTGAGCCTGCGCGAGCGACTGTTCGAGCAGCCCTGCTACCGCCTGGTCTACGGCGATTCCGACCTGCTGCCGGGGCTGGTCGTCGACCGTTTCTTCGACATCCTCGTCGTGCAGCTCGCCTCGGCCACCATGGAGCGCAACAAGGACGCCGTGCTCGAAGCGCTGGTACAGGTGCTCAAGCCCAGCGGCGTACTGTGGAAGAACGACTCCAGCGCCCGTGACGCCGAGGGCCTCGAGCGCTACGTCGATACTGCGTTCGGTGTGGTCCCGGAATGGGTGGCACTGGAAGAGAACGGCGTGAAGTTCGAGGCGCCGGTCATGCAGGGCCAGAAGACTGGCTGGTTCTATGACCACCGCATGAACCGCGCGCGCCTGGCGCCTTACGTCAAGGGCAAGCGCGTGCTCGACCTGTTCAGCTACATCGGTGGCTGGGGCGTACAGGCGGCGGCCTTCGGCGCCAGCGAAGTGTTCTGCGTCGATGCCTCAGCGTTCGCGCTGGATGGTGTCGAGCGTAACGCCGCGCTCAATGGCGTGGCCGAGAAGATGACCTGCGTCGAGGGCGATGCCTTCGAGGCGATGAAGGAACTGAAGAACGCGGAAGAGCGCTTCGAGGTGGTGATCACCGATCCGCCGGCCTTCATCAAGCGCAAGAAGGACCTGAAGAACGGTGAGGCCGCCTACCGTCGCCTCAACGAAGCAGCCATGCGTCTGCTGAACAAGGACGGCATTCTGGTCAGCGCCAGTTGCTCGATGCATCTGCCCGAGGACGACCTGCAGAACATCCTGCTCGGCAGCGCGCGCCATCTGGACCGCAACATCCAGCTGCTCGAGCGCGGCGCCCAGGGCCCGGATCATCCGGTGCATCCGGCAATACCCGAGACACGCTACATCAAGAGCCTGACCTGCCGCATCCTGCCCAACAGCTGATCCGCATCCCCCCAGATGCGCAAGACGACGGCGAGCCGTCGCCTTGCGCACGACTCACGCCGCTATTCGATGCCCTTGCGCTCTACACTCCAGAGCAGGCTGGTGCACAGCCGGCAGAGACGCCCGTAGAAGGTGCTCCGCGCCGACTGGTCGTCCATCAGGTGATAGCGGAACCAGGCGGTAGTCGGTCCACGATACTCGCCGCCGCTGCCGACCGGTTCGAAGTGGCTGACGTAGCGCCGCTCACCCCAGAAGATCGGGACATTGGCGCGGGTGTAGACCGGCTGGGCGTTCAGATAGGGAACCGCGATGGTGTCGGCCCCTCCGGACATCAGGAACATCGGTCCGCGCTGATTGCGCTGCGACGACGAGTCATGCCCGAGACCGATGGTGTAGGGCTGGATCGGCGCGGTCACCCGCACGCGGTCGTCCTGGCCGGCCATGATCGACCCGCCACCGCCCTGGGAATGGCCCGATGTAGCGACCCGCCCGGTGTTCAGCACGCCAACGTAGGTGCCGTACGTGCGATTGCTCTCCTGCACCAGATAGTCCAGACAGGCCAGCATTTCCCGGCCGGTCCCGGCGTTGGAGGTTTCCGCCGCGGCGACCACGAAGCCATGGCTGGCCCAGTGAGTCAGCAGTCCGGAATAGGTGGTCGGCCCGGTACCGGTGCCATTACCCCAGAGGATGATCGGGTGCCGGACTCCGTTCTGGCCGAGGGTGCGCGGCCGGTAGACCCGGCAGTTCGGCCCCTCGCTCTGGCTGCTGACCGCATATGGGCCGGAGTTGTCGAAGCTCGAAACCGCGGGGAATGCCGTACCGGGCGTGTCCGGCAATGGCGCAGCCATGGCGGAAGCGGACAGGACCAGCAGAGCGGCAGCCCCTAAGTATCCACGTGCGAATGTGTGCATCTGTCTTCCTCGTTCTTGTCATTGGTATAAGGACTAAACGCCAGCAAGCGCTAACCGCTACCTCCGCAAAACGGGTGCTCCTGGCGAGTGACCACGCGCCGTGGCTGAGCAGCCTTGAAGGCTGCCTCAGCTGGCACTACGGTCGGAAATGGACTCTAGCGAGCGATCTCTGACCCGCCAGCCAAGCGGACCGGCGGTCATGGACCGGAAAAAGGTTCTGAAAGACAGCAGTAACGGCGCTCCGTGCAGCGCCGGCCGGCTAGCACGCGGGCTGGCGCGAGACCGGCAATCGTCCCGCCTGGCTCGCGCACGGGAACGTGCGTAGAATCGGTGATATCTCGCCATTCACCACACGGCGGACTCTGAGCCCAGGCCCTACGAGCGTCTACCCGCCTCGACCCGGCCCCTTCCGAACGCACGGTCATCCTCCGTTGCATCCGGCACAGGCGTTGCTCACCATACGCATACCTCCGATTACCTGATTAGCCGCAGGAACCGTCATGCCTGATTACCGTTCGAAAACCTCCACGCACGGCCGCAACATGGCCGGTGCCCGCGCGCTGTGGCGTGCCACCGGCATGAAGGACGAAGACTTCAAGAAGCCGATCATCGCCATCGCCAACTCGTTCACCCAGTTCGTCCCCGGTCACGTGCATCTGAAGGACCTCGGTCAGCTGGTCGCTCGCGAGATCGAGAAGCACGGCGGCGTCGCCAAGGAATTCAACACCATCGCGGTCGATGACGGCATCGCCATGGGCCACGACGGCATGCTCTATTCGCTGCCCTCGCGCGAAATCATCGCCGACTCGGTGGAATACATGGTCAACGCGCATTGCGCCGACGCCATCGTCTGCATCTCCAACTGCGACAAGATCACCCCCGGCATGCTGATGGCCGCCCTGCGCCTGAACATCCCGGTGGTGTTCGTCTCCGGCGGCCCGATGGAAGCCGGCAAGACCAAGCTGGCCAGCCACGGCCTGGATCTGGTCGACGCCATGGTCATCGCTGCCGATGAAAGCGCGTCCGATGAAAAGGTCGCCGAATACGAGCGCAGCGCCTGCCCGACGTGCGGCAGCTGCTCCGGCATGTTCACCGCCAACTCGATGAACTGTTTGGCCGAAGCCCTGGGCCTGGCCCTGCCCGGCAACGGTTCGACCCTGGCCACCCACAGCGACCGCGAGCAGCTGTTCCTGCGCGCCGGCCGCACCGTCGTCGAGCTGTGCAAGCGCTATTACGGCGAGGGCGACGAATCGGTCCTGCCGCGCAACATCGCCAGCCGCCGCGCGTTCGAGAATGCCATGACGCTCGATATCGCCATGGGTGGCTCGACCAACACCATTCTTCACCTGCTGGCCGCCGCTCAGGAAGCCGAGGTCGATTTCGACCTGCGCGCCATCGACGCCCTGTCACGCAAGGTGCCGCAGCTGTGCAAAGTCGCGCCGAACATCCAGAAATACCACATGGAAGACGTGCACCGCGCCGGCGGCATCTTCTCCATCCTTGGCGAACTGGCCCGTGGCGGCCTGCTGCACACTGACGTACCCACCGTGCATAGCCGGACCCTTGCTGAAGGCATCGCCCAATGGGACATCACCCAGACCCAGGACGAAGCGGTACACACCTTCTTCAAGGCCGGCCCGGCCGGTATTCCGACGCAAACGGCATTCAGCCAGTCGACCCGCTGGGACAGCCTGGATGACGACCGCGAAAACGGCTGCATCCGCAGCGTCGAGCACGCCTACTCGCAGGAAGGCGGTCTGGCTGTGCTGTACGGCAACATCGCGCTGGATGGCTGCGTGGTGAAGACCGCGGGCGTGGACGAATCCATCCACGTCTTCGAAGGCACGGCGAAGATCTACGAAAGCCAGGACAGCGCCGTGAAGGGCATCCTCGCTGACGAGGTGAAGGCCGGCGACATCGTCATCATTCGCTACGAAGGCCCGAAAGGCGGCCCCGGCATGCAAGAAATGCTCTATCCGACCTCGTACCTCAAGTCCAAAGGGCTGGGCAAGGATTGCGCCCTGCTCACCGACGGCCGTTTCTCCGGCGGCACCTCGGGCCTGTCCATCGGCCACGCCTCGCCGGAAGCGGCGGCGGGCGGCGCCATTGGCCTGGTGCGCGATGGCGACAAGGTGCTGATCGACATCCCCAACCGCAGCATCCAGCTGCAGGTCAGCGATGAAGAGCTGTCCCACCGCCGCATCGAGCAGGACAAGAAGGGCTGGAAACCCGCCCAGCCGCGCACCCGCAAGGTGACCACGGCGCTCAAGGCGTACGCCCTGCTGGCTACCAGTGCCGACAAGGGTGCGGTGCGCAACAAGGCGCTGCTGGACGGCTGATCGCCAGACTTGCTCGCTGTAAATGAAAAGCCCGACCTTCGCGTCGGGCTTTTTCATGCTCAGCAGACTATTCGGTGATTGCCGGCTCCAGCCGAATGCCGTCGATCTCCAGCGCCTTGAAGCGCGGCGCTACCACCTGTAAAGCGCCACGCTCGATCTGCTGCCTGAGCGTCTCGCCGTCGAGCGTTTGCTGATCGGTCGTGCGCAGGTGCCCGATCCAGCGCCAGCCGCCGGTATCGCCACGCCCCAGCACCGTCACGACCCGCGGCCGTGCACCGCGCAACAAAAGCACCTCAGGCTGGCTGTCGTCATCTAGATCGACGGCAAACAGGGTGCAGTCCCCGTCACAGCCCTGGGTCGCGATGGCCTGTGACAACTCGCCACCGGCCTCCTCGAGAGGCTCGCCGATCCAGGGCACCGGTGCGGTATTGGCCATATCGTGCTCGTGTCGCCAGTTCCAGTAGCTGTCGGCCTTGTCCAATCGCTGCAGGTCTGCCTGCAGTTGCTCCCGATGCGCGTCTGCGAGGCCAGGCTCGGCCAGGCGCTGGCGCAGCTTTTCCAGATGGTCGCGGCCGGGTTGTCCCAGCTGGAAGCGTAATGCGCCAAGGTCGGTGCGTTCTGTCGGCACCCGCTCGTCGAGCAGGCGCTGGTACTGGTTGGCCGCGCTGAGCTGCAACGGGCTCAACGGTGGCAGATGCATGAGCAGCAACAGCGCCACCGAAATCAGCGCCAGCAGCGGGTTGCTCCGGCGCAAGCCGGCCAACCAGCCATCCCGCCGTTGCAGCACCGCCGCCATCAGCGCCAGCGCGTGCAGCAGCGCAACCAGCGTCGCCCCGACCGCCACCACTCGATCAGGCGTGAGCCCGTATTGATCGATCCGCAGCCAGAGCGCGTACACCGCAAGAGCAGCCAGCAGCGGCAGGCACAGGGAGCTGGCGTCGACCAGCACGCGCAGCGCCCGTGGGTAATGCACCGCTTGCCGGCCATCCTGAACGACGCCGTTCAACAGCGCGACATGAGCGAACACCATGGCCAGCAGGATCGGCGTCGCATGGCGGGTTTCCCACAACGGCTGCAGGCCGGTGAACGGCAGGCAAACCACGAAGATCAGCAGGATCAGCACCGTCAGCGGCAGCAGGAAGCGACACATCGCCTGCAGCACGTTGCGCAGCGCATCGACCACCTGACCGCGTTCCAGGCCGATCCACAGTCCAATGGCGACCACCGTCGCGCTGGCAATCCAGATAAAGCCGGAGGACTCGAACAGCGTTGCGAAGATCCTGATGCCGACCAGCTTGAACAAGCCGGCCCAGAGCCAGATCAGCAGCCAGAACGCCGCCAGCATCAGCAGCGCCATGAACAGCAATAGCCCGTTGTTGATGGCATGCCGATACAGCGCGGCGTAGTCGACACGCCAGCGATGATCGGCATCCCGCGCCTGGATGAAGGGTGTCAGCACATAAGCCAGGATCAGGTTGCTCCAGAGCAGCAGGGTGCCGACGGATTCACCCAGGTAATACCAGCGCGGCTGGTCGAATTGCAGTGCGAGACCACCCGCCAGCACGGCCGGCAACACGGCAGCGGCAAGCACCAGACGCCAGCGTCCGGCCTCGCGCAGCCCGCCCCAGAGCAGCTGCACCTGCCAGCCGCCAATCACCGTGAACGCCAGCAGTGCCGAGCACAGGACCCGCCAGCCCGTGGAGTGTGGCCACGCCTCACTGGCTGCCCAAAGGACCAAACCCTGTAGCACCCCAACAGCCAGGTAGATCTTCAGTGGCCGGGCTTCGCCTGTCTGTTCCATGCATGTTCCTTTTGCCGGTGATTGCGCCGTCCGATCGCGGCGGGTTGCAGTGTGCTACCCGCCCGGATGGGCCGCAATGCGAGCGTGACAGCCCGTGATCAGGTCGCCAGTGCCTTGTGTTCGAGCAGCCCGCAGACGTGTTCGGCAATCGCCAGGCACGCGGTCAGGCCCGGCGATTCGATGCCGAACAGGTTCACCAGGCCGGCGATACCGTGCTGCGCCGGGCCATCGATGCGAAAGTCCGCGGCCGCCTCGCCAGGCCCGCTGATCTTCGGCCGGATGCCGGTGTAGGCCGGTTGCAAGGCATCGTCCGGCAGCCCTGGCCAGTAGCGACGGATCGCGGCGTAGAAGCCCTCGGCCCGTGCCGGCTCGATGCGGTAATCCAGGTCATCGACCCACTGCACATCCGGGCCGAAACGCGCCTGCCCCGCCAGGTCCAGGGTCAGGTGCACGCCGAGGCCGCCGGGCTCGGGCAGCGGATAAACCAGATGGCGAAATGGCGTGCACCCGCTCAGGCTGAAGTAGCTGCCCTTGGCGAAGAACTGCCGCGGCCGCGCGGCATCGCTCAGGCCCTGAGTGCGCGCGGCAAGTACCGGGGCGCCATGCCCGGCGCAATTCACCACTGTGCGTGCCAGCAGCTGCAGTGGATCGGCGCCGCCTACCTCGACCCGCAAACCGTCGCTGGCGGCCACGATATCCGCCACCGGCGCGTTCAGCGCCAGCACCGCACCGTGGCGCTCGGCATCGCCCAGCAGTGCCAGCATCAGCGCGTGGCTGTCGATGATGCCGGTGCTTGGCGAAAGCAGCCCAGCCACCGCATGTAGCTGCGGTTCCAGCGCCAGCACCTCGTGGCCATCCAGACGCTGCAGATCGTCGACCCCATTGGCCTGCGCGTGCCGCTGCAATTGCTCCAGCGCAGCGATCTGGGCCTCGTCGGTGGCGACGATCAGCTTGCCACAGCGGCGATAGGCCACGCCGTGACTGTCGCAGAAATCGTAGAGCTGGCGGCGCCCGGCGACGCACAGCCGGCCTTTGAGCGAGCCCTGCGGGTAATAGATGCCGGCGTGGATGACTTCGCTGTTGCGCGCGCTGGTGGCGGTGCCAAAGGCCGCCTCGGCTTCCAGAACCAGCACCTCGCGGCCGGCCAGCGCCAGCGCACATGCCACCGCCAGCCCGACCACTCCCGCACCCACCACCACGCAATCCACCCGATCCATGCCAGACTCCTCGACCCGAACAGCCCAAGCCTGCCGCAACCACAGCGGTCGGCCAAGGGTCGGATGACCTGACGAAGCAGTTAAAGGGAACACCGGCATGCGCATCGGCCTGATCTCCGACACCCACGGCCTGCTCCGCCCCGAGGCAGCAGCGGCACTGCAGGGCTGCGCACAGATCATTCACGCCGGCGATATCGGCAAACCACAGGTGCTCGACGGGCTGCGCGCCATCGCGCCGCTGGAGGCGATTCGCGGCAATATCGATACGGCCGAATGGGCACGGGAGCTACCCGAGCGACTGGATCTGCGAATCGGCGGTCTCAGCCTGCACGTGCTGCACGACCTCAAGCAGCTGGACATCGACCCGCTCGTCGCCGGCATCGACGTGGTGATCGCCGGCCACTCGCATAAACCGAAGGTCGAGCGGCGCGACGGCGTGCTCTACGTGAACCCTGGCAGCGCCGGGCCACGACGCTTCAGCCTGCCGATCAGCCTGGCGCTGCTGGAGTTGAACGACGGTGATGCACAGGTCGAGCTGATCAGCCTCAGCTAACGCCCATGTAGCGATCGGCGCGGTGATTGATCGCCAGCACCAGATTCAGCGCCACGGCGCCGAGTACCGACAGCAGCACCTTGTCCGCCGGCACGACGAACACCGCGGCCATGACGATCAACGCGTCGATGCCCATCTGGAAGGTGCCGGCGCGCAGGCCGAAACGCTCCTGCAGGAACAGCGCGAGAATGTTCACCCCGCCAAGGCTGGCGCGGTGGCGGAACAGGATCAGCAGGCCGATGCCGATGGCGAAACCGCCGAACACCGCGGCGTAGATCACGTTCAGCTCGGCGAAGCGCACCCACTGCGGGGTCAGCTCGGCAAACAGCGAGACCAGGCCCACCGCGCAGACGGTGCGCAGAGTGAACTTCCAGCCCATACGCCAGATCGCCAGTGCATAGAACGGCAGGTTGAGCAGGAAGAACGCCGGGCCGAACGACCAGCCCGCCAGGTACTTGAGCAGGAAGGCCAGGCCCACGGTGCCGCCGGTCAGCAGCCCGGCATGGCTGTAGAAGGCAATGCCAAGGGCGACCAGCGCGGTGCCAGTGAGCAGCGCCAGGCCGTCCTCCCACAACGGGTGGCGGACGAAGATCGCGGCAACGCGCTCGGCTTCCGCGGCGTCGGATTTGTCAGGTTGCATGAGATTTCTCGTTACGACAGCGACGGGCCAGCATAGAAGCTGCGGCCCGCGAAAGATTTGGCGCCGATCAAGCGAGGAAGGTGCCGGTCAGCGCTGTTTTTGCCAGGTTTCGAAGCGGTAGGCTGGTGCCTCGCCCTCGGCCGGATGTGGCTGGCTTTCGACGCACTGCCACTCAGCCTCGTCGAAGGCCGGAAAGAATGCATCGCCTTCGGGAGCCGCATCGATTCGTGTCAGGTAAAGCCGCTGCGCCTGCCCCAGCGCCTGGGCGTACAGCTGCGCACCGCCAATCAGCATCAGCTCGTCGACGCCCTGCTCACGCGCCCACTGCTCGGCACGCACCAGCGCGGCGTCCAGGTCGGTGAAGGTTTCCGCCCCGTCGAGCTGCAGATCCGCCTGCCGACTGACCACCAGATTGAGCCGGCCCGGCAGCGGGCGACCGAGCGAATCCCAAGTCTTGCGGCCCATGATGATCGGCTTGCCGAGGGTCATGGCCTTGAAATGCTTGAGATCGGCGGGCAGATGCCAGGGCATGCGATTGTCGAGGCCGATCACGCGGTTCTGCGCGAGGGCGGCGATCATGGCGAGGGGAAGGCGGGTCTGATTCATGGCGGCGAGAATAGCAGAGCAGCGCAGCTTGCCGAAGCGCCAGCCGTTCGTCGGCTTCATCGTCTTGCAATACAAGCAGCAACGCAGCGTCAACATCCGGTCATGCAAGTGGCTCAGGCTGTGACATCCAAACCGAGGAGATGCCGAAATGGCCCGCAAGACCACCGCTTCCCTTCGCCGCTGGCTGACCGCCTGCAGCCTGCTGCTTCCACTGGCGGGCTTCGCCGCGCCGGATGAACATGCTGTGAAACACCAGGCCGCCCGTGGCGAGCCGTCGCCGCTGGTGATCGCGCACCGCGGCGCCAGTGGCTACCTGCCGGAACACACCCTGGCCGCCTATGCGCTGGCCGTTTTCCAGGGTGCCGACTACATCGAGCCGGACCTGGTGATGACTCGCGACGGGCAGATCGTTGCTCGTCACGACAATGAGCTGGGCCTGACCACGGACGTTTCGCAGCATCCCGAATTCGCCGATCGCAAGCGCACCCAGCAGGTCGATGGGGTCACCCTCACCGGCTGGTTCAGCGAAGATTTCACCCTCGCCGAACTGAAGACCCTGCGCGCCATCGAGCGCATTCCGGATATCCGCCCGGGCAACGCGCGGGTCGACGGCAGCCTGGAAATTCCGACCCTGCAGGAGATCATCGATCTGGTGAAAACCCTGCAGCTCAGCCAGGGCCGGCGCATCGGCCTGTACCCGGAAACCAAGCACCCGACACACTTCCAGCAGCTCGGCCTGGCCATGGAAAAGCCGCTGGTGCGCATCCTCACCCGTAACGGCTACGTCGGGCGGCAGGCGCCGGTGTATATCCAGTCGTTCGAGGTGGACAACCTCAAGACCCTCAGCCGCCTCACACAGCTGCGCCTGGTGCAGCTGTTCAGCTCGGGGCAGCCGTATGACCAGCAAGTCCGCGGCAGCAAGCTGACCTACGCACAGATGGCGACGCCGGCCGGGCTCAAGGATATCTCCCGCTACGCCGCCGGCGTCGGTCCGGAGAAGAGCTACATCATCCCGCGCGATGCCAACGGCAACCTCGGCACGCCGACCGGCTTCGTCGCCGCCGCCCACGCCGCCGGCCTCAAGGTCCACCCGTACACATTCCGCGCGGAAAACACCTTCCTCCCGGCCAACCTGCGCAGCAGCGACAAGCGCCACGAACGCGGCGACAGCGAAACGGAGATCCGCGCCTTCCTCGACGCCGGTATCGACGGGCTGTTCATCGACCAGCCGGACATCGCCGTGCGCCTGCGCAACGCCGACTGACGGCCACAGCGGGGAGCCGCAACGGCTCCCCGTTTTCCCGTTCCCCACGGCAGCGGTTATCCTCAGGGCACGACCCGCCAGCGAGATGCCGTGTGATAGCCCGCCCCGCCCCTGATCTCGATACGCTCGACCGCCTCTGGCTGACCGAAGCCGTACGCCTGCGCGAAGAACATGCCGGACCGCTGGAGGACGACGAGGCCAACCGCCAGGCTCGGGCGCAAGGCGGCGACCTGCCGGCGCTGATCGAGCGCCGGGCGCTGTGGCTGGCGCGCCGTGACGGGCTGATCGAAGCGCTTGAGCACTGGCGTCAGGGCGCACGCCTGGGTGGCTTCGTGCTGGCGCTGCTGGCGGTCTTCACCGGTGCCGGGCTGGCCTTCGCCGCGCTCGGCGACGGGCAGCGACCGGTCAACGTGTTCTGGGCGCTCGGCAGCCTGCTTGGGCTGAATCTGCTGACCCTGCTCGGCTGGCTGCTCGGCCTGCTTTTCGCGCGCGACAGTGGCGGTGCGTTGGGACGCTTGTGGCTTTGGCTCAGCGAAAAACTCGCCCGCGATGCCCGCGCCGCGCAGCTGGCGCCGGCCTTGCTGACCATCCTGCACCGACATCGGCTGGGCCGCTGGCTGTTAGGCGTCGGCGTACACGGCCTCTGGCTGCTGGCCATGGCCAGCGCCCTGCTTACCTTGCTCGCCCTGCTGGCAACGCGGCGCTACGGCTTCGTCTGGGAGACCACCATCCTCGGCGAGAGTGCGTTTGTCGGCCTGACCCAGGCCCTCGGCGCGCTGCCGGCACTGCTCGGCTTCAGCGTGCCGGATGTCGAGCAGATCCGCGCCAGTGGCGCACTTGGCGGCGATCTGGAAGGCGCCCGGCAACACTGGGCCGGCTGGCTGGTCGGCGTGCTGCTGATCTACGGTCTGCTACCGCGGCTGTTATTGGCGGGGTTCAGCCTGTGGCGCTGGCGCCGCGGCCGCGCCGCGTTGAAGCTCGACCTGAGCCTGCCGGCCTATCGCCTGCTGCGCGAACGCCTGCAGCCGCCCAGCGAGCGACTCGGTATCAGTGATGCAGCACCCGCCCAACTGCACGCTCCCAGCGCCGGCGCTCAGCTCGATGGCAGCGCCGGCGCCGTACTGGTCGCCATCGAGCTGGATGGCAGCCACTCATGGCCGCCGGCTCTGTCCAAGGGCATTGCCGATGCCGGCATCCTCGACGATCGCGAGGGGCGCCGACGCCTGCTCGATCAGCTCACCCGCTTTCCCCCGGCGCGCCTGGCCATCGCCTGTGATCCCCGACGCTCGCCGGATCGCGGCACCCTGGCGCTGCTCGGCGAACTGTCGCGCTGCGCCGCAGCCACTCGCGTCTGGCTGCTACAGGCACCACCCGGCGAGGCGCTGGACAGCGCGCGTCTGGATGACTGGCACCAGGCACTGGACAGCCTTGGCCTTCCCCACTCAAGCGCTGCGCCGCTGGGCTGGCTGGAGAGCGGACATGACTGAAGCCCTGAAGCTCGCCGTGGTCGGCCACACCAATGTCGGCAAGACCTCGCTGCTGCGCACCCTGACCCGCGATGCCGGTTTCGGCGAGGTTTCGCACCGCCCCAGCACCACTCGCCACGTCGAAGGCGCACGACTGTCGGTGGACGGCGAAGCGCTGCTGGAGCTGTACGACACACCCGGCCTGGAAGATGCCATCGCCCTGCTCGACTACCTGGAGCGAGTGGAGCGCCCCGGCGAGCGCCTCGACGGCCCGGCGCGCACCGCACGTTTTCTCGACGGCAGCGAGGCGCGCCAGCGTTTCGAGCAGGAAGCCAAGGTGCTGCGCCAGCTGCTGGCCAGCGATGCCGGGCTCTACGTGATCGACGCCCGCGAGCCGGTGCTGGCCAAGTACAAGGACGAGCTGGCGGTGCTCGCCGGTTGCGGCAAGCCGCTGCTGCCGGTGCTCAACTTCGTTGCCCAGCCGGGGCATCGTGAAGATGAATGGCGTCAGGCGCTGGCCCGTCTCGGCCTGCATGCACTGGTGCGCTTCGACAGCGTGGCACCGCCCGTGGATGGCGAGCGCCGCCTGTACGAAAGCCTGGCGCTGCTGCTGGAACAGGCACGGCCCAAGCTGCAGCGGCTGATCGAAGACCATGAGGCGCAGGCTGCGGCGCGCCTGGTCAGCGGGCAACGGCTGATTGCCGAGCTGCTGGTGGACGTCGCCGCTTGCCGCCGCAGCGTGGCCGCACAGCCGGAACTGGAGCGCGGCGCCATTCGTGAACTGCATGACGCCGTGCGTGGCCGCGAGCAGCGCTGCGTCGAGGCCCTGCTGCGCCTGTACGCCTTCCGCAAGGAGCAGGCGGCGGCCAGCGACCTGCCGTTGCTCGACGGCCGCTGGGGCGACGATCTGTTCAATCCGGAAACCTTAAAGCAGCTGGGTGTGAAGATCGGCAGTGGCATGGCCGCAGGCGCGGCCGCCGGTGCCGGGGTCGACCTGATGGTCGGCGGCATCACCCTCGGTGCCGCGGCGCTGCTCGGCGCCATCGCCGGCGGCGGCGCGCAGACCGCGCGGCACTATGGCAATCGCCTGCTGGGCAAGCTCAAGGGCCAGCGTGAACTGAGCGTCGATGACGCCGTGCTGCGCCTGCTCGCCTTGCGCCAGCGCCAACTGCTCGCCGTGCTTGCGACTCGCGGGCACGCCGCCACCGAAGCGATCCGCCTGGCCACCCCGCAGGATCAGAGCTGGCGCGAGGGCAAGCTGCCCGATGCGCTGCAGCGCTGCCGCGCCCATCCCGAGTGGTCCTCGCTCAACCCCGGCGCCCACCTGCAGGACGGCGAGCGCCAGGCGGCGCTGGACGAGCTGCAGGCCGAACTGCGGCAGGACTGACCGACCTGCTGCTTCGCCGTGCCTGCACGCTAGGCTCGGGCCGGCGCACCATCGCCGGCCATGCTCGGCGCCGGCTGGCGGCCGATGCCCAGGGTGCACAGCGTTGCCAGCATGATCAGCAACCCACCCGCCCAGCCCATCGGCCCCAGCCGCTCACCCAGCCAGACACCGGCGATGATCGCGCCGAACAGCGGTTCGGAGCCCATCAGCAGCGACACCCGCGTTGCGCTGCTGCGCCCCAGCGCGCGGTTCTGCGCAAACATGGCGAACAGCGTCGCGAACAGCACCAGATACAGCGTGCCGAACCAGAAGCCCGGTTCCACCGGCAGCGCCGGCAGTCCACCCGGCAGCAACATGGCGAGCAGGATGCAGCCCGCCGCGACGACCCCGCTCTGCACCGCGGTCAGCGCCAGTGCCGGGATTTCCCGGCCGGCCGTCATTCGCCGGGTCAGGCAAACCAGCACCGCGCGCAGCAAGGCGGCGGCCAGCATCAGCGCATCGCCTAGATTGAGCGACAGCTGCGGGCCGCCGGTCAGCAGCCAGACGCCCGCCAGCGACAGCCCGCAGGCGAGGAACAGCGTGTTGTGCGGCCGCTGGCGCAGCAGCAGCCATTCCATGAACGGCGTGATCACCACGCACAGGCTGATCAGAAACGCCGCATTGCTGGCGCTGGTCAGCATCACGCCCCAGGTTTCGCAAAGAAAGATCGCCAGCATCACCAGCCCCAGCGGCAGGCCGGGACGCAGCGCCCGGCGACCGGCACCGCGCAGTTGCGGCAGCAGCAGGACAAAGGTCAGACCGAAGCGGATCGCCAGAAAACCCAGCACCGGATAGAACAGCAGCGCCTGCTTGGCCACTGCATAGCTGCTGCCCCAGATCAGCGCCACCATCAGCAGCATGCCATCGGCCAGCCACAGCCCCTGCCTCCACGTACCTTTCATGCTCGGTCTCCGCACCAATCAGACGCTGATTGTCGGGCCTGCCGCCAAAGTCGATAATCCAGCGAAACAGCACAGGACCTGTTCCGCATGGGAACGAATGACAGCGCAGCCCTGCTGCCCTACATGGCCGTGTTCGTGCGGGTGGTCGAGGCCGGCAGCTTCTCCGGCGCCGCGCGGCGGCTGGGCAGCACACCGTCGGCGGTAAGCCGCCAGGTGGCCCGGCTGGAGCAGGCTCTGGCACTGCGCCTGCTGGAACGCACGACGCGCCAGCTGCGGCTGAACGAGGCCGGGGCGGAGTTCTACCAGCATTGCCGGGATATGCTCGATGCGGCCGACGCGGCCGTCGCCATCGGCGAACGGCTGATGCGCAGCCCGCGCGGGCTGGTGCGCCTGAGCGTACCGAAGGCCTATGGCAAGTTCGTCGTCGGGCCGTTGATGCCGGCCTTTCTGCAGCGCTACCCCGAGGTCGATGTGCAGCTGCGGATCAGCGACCAGAGCCCGGACCTGATCGAGGACGGCTTCGACCTGCTGGTACTGGTCACCGACAACCCACCCGAAGGCCTGGCCGGCAAGCCACTCGGACCGGTACGCCAGCTGCTCTGCGCCAGCCCCGAATACCTGCAGCGTCACGGCGAGCCGCAACATCCGCAGGACCTGCTGCGCCATAGCTGTCTGTATCTGGGAGAAACGGCGGGAGACAATCGCTGGCACCTGCGCCGCGGTGAGCTGCAGGAGACGGTGACGGTGCGCGGTCGCTACATCAGCAACCATAGCGAGGCGCGGCTGCTGGTGGCGCTGGAACATCTGGGAATCACCTGCCTGCCACACTTCACCGCGGCCCAGGCGCTGGCTGAGGGTCGTTTGCGCGAAGTGCTGCCGCAGTGGCGCTACACCGGTTCATACCAGGGCGCGGCCTGGCTGCTGTGGCGGCAGAATCATCATCTGCCACCGAAGACGCGGGCACTGATCGACTATCTGAGCGAGGCGCTGATCCGCACCTGAGCGGCATTCGTGTCGGCGAACCGATGCCGGTAGATAATCGTGCACATCAGCGCCAGTAGAATTTCGTGTCCGGAGCCTCGAACGCAGGGCGGGCATCGCTGCCCGCCCTGCGGCCAATACGGATCAGCGCTCTTTGGTGCCTTCTACTTCCTCGGCCATGCGCGCCAGGCCGAGGTGGCGCACGTCGGTGCCGCGTACCAGGTAGATCACCAGTTCGGCGATGTTGCGTGCGTGGTCGCCGATGCGTTCCAGCGAGCGCAGCGCCCAGATCACGCTGAGCACGCGGGAGATCGAGCGCGGGTCTTCCATCATGTAGGTGACCAGTTCGCGCAAGGCGGTCTTGTATTCGCGGTCGACGGTCTTGTCGTACTGCGCCACCGACAGCGCCAGGTCGGCATCGAAGCGGGCGAAGGCGTCCAGCGCTTCCTGCACCATCTTGCGTACTTGGTCGCCGATGTGGCGCACCTCGACGTAGCCCTTGGGCGACTCGCCTTCCTCGCACAGCTGGATGGCGCGGCGGGCGATCTTGGTCGCCTCGTCACCGATGCGCTCGAGATCGATCACCGACTTGGAAATGCTGATGATCAGGCGCAGGTCGGAGGCCGCCGGCTGACGCCGGGCGAGAATGCGTACGCACTCCTCGTCGATGTTGCGCTCCATCTGGTTGATCTGGTCATCCACTTCGCGCACCTGCTGAGCGAGGCCCGAATCGGCCTGGATCAGCGCGGTGACCGCATCGTTGACCTGCTTCTCCACCAGCCCGCCCATGGCCAGCAGGTGGCTGCGCACCTCCTCCAGCTCGGCGTTGAACTGCTGGGAGATGTGTTGGGTGTGGCTGTCTTTGCTGATCATGTGCGAACCCTTGCGAAACTGTTGTTCTCTCGCCGGACGGTCCGGCCTTTGGCAAATCCTGCTGCGCTAGGAGGCGACGCGCAGACAGTACGAACCAGGTACGGCAAGCGCCGCCGACAACGCGCAGCGCGATTTGCCATAGCCGGCTAGCCGTAGCGGCCGGTGATGTAGTCTTCGGTCTGCTTCTTGGCCGGGTTGGTGAACAGCGTATCGGTGTCGCCGTACTCGATCAGTTTGCCCATGTACATGAACGCCGTGTAGTCGGACACCCGCGCGGCCTGCTGCATGTTGTGGGTGACGATGACGATGGTGTATTTGGCCTTCAGTTCGTAGATCAGCTCCTCGACCTTCAGCGAGGAGATCGGGTCGAGCGCCGAACTCGGCTCGTCGAGCAACAGCACTTCCGGCTGAACGGCGATGGTGCGGGCGATCACCAGACGCTGCTGCTGACCACCGGAGAGGCCGAGGGCCGATTCGTGCAGACGATCCTTGACCTCATCCCACAGCGCCGCGCCCTTGAGGGCCCATTCGACGGTTTCGTCGAGCACGCGCTTCTGCTTGATGCCCTGGATACGCAGACCGTAGACCACATTCTCGTAGATGCTCTTGGGGAACGGGTTGGGCTTCTGGAACACCATGCCGACGCGACGACGCAGGTCGGCCACGTCCTCGCCCTTGCGGTAGATATTGGTGCCGTCGAGGTTGATCGCGCCTTCGATGCGGCAGCCGTCGACCAGATCGTTCATACGGTTGAAGCAGCGCAGCAGGGTCGACTTGCCGCAGCCGGACGGACCGATAAAGGCGGTCACGCGTTGGCGCGGGATGTTCATGCTGACGTTGAACAGCGCCTGCTTCTGGCCGTAGTACAGGCTCAGATCCGGCACTTCGATGGCCACCGGCTCCTTGGCCAGGTTCAGGCTGCGCTTGTCACGACCGAGGGCCGAGATGTCGATGGAATGCGTGTTGGTTTGCATGTGCTCGCTCCGTTCGCAGCTGCCAGCTGCAAGCTACAGGCTGCAAGTCCAGGCCAGCGCCTCGTTCTTCCGAGGCCGGTGGCTTGAACTCGCCGCTTCGATTAGTGATCCAGCGCCTTGTACTTCTCGCGCAGGTGGTTGCGAATGTAGATCGCGCTGAAGTTGAGCGTGGCGATCACCAGTACCAGCAGCAGTGCGGTGGCATAGACCAGCGGCCGCGCCGCCTCGACGTTGGGGCTCTGGAAGCCGACGTCGTAGATATGGAAGCCCAGGTGCATGATCTTCTGGTCCAGATGCAGGTAGGGGTAGTTGCCGTTGAGCGGCAGGTTCGGTGCCAGCTTGACCACACCGACCAGCATCAGCGGCGCCACTTCACCGGCAGCGCGGGCCACCGCGAGGATCAGGCCGGTCATCATCGCCGGGCTGGCCATCGGCAGCACGACCTTCCACAGCGTCTCGGACTTGGTCGCACCGAGGGCCAGCGAGCCTTCACGTATCATCCGCGGGATGCGCGCCAGGCCTTCCTCGGTGGCCACGATCACCACCGGCAGGGTGAGGATCGCCAGGGTCAGCGAGGCCCACATCAGGCCCGGCGTACCGAACACCGGTGCCGGCGCTGCCTCGGGGTAGAACAGGCGATCCAGCGAGCCGCCCAGCACGTAGACGAAGAAGCCCAGACCGAATACGCCGTAGACGATCGACGGCACCCCGGCGAGGTTGTTCACCGCGATGCGGATGATGCGGGTGAGCAGGCCTTGCTTGGCGTATTCGCGCAGGTAGACCGCGGCGATCACGCCGAACGGCGTGACGATCACCGCCATGATCATGGTCATCAGCACGGTGCCGAAGATCGCCGGGAACACGCCACCCTCGGTATTCGCTTCGCGCGGCTCGTCGCTGACGAACTCCCACAGCTTGGCGAAATAGAACATCAGCTTCTGTGGCGTCGACATGGCATTGGGCCGGAAGGCCCGCACCACCTTGCCCAGGGTGATCTCCTGCTCGCGGCCATCGGCCGTGCGCACGGTGATGCTGTCGCGGTTGAATTCCTGCTGCAGGGCGATCAGCTGGTCTTCCAGCACGCGGTACTCGGCGTCCCACTGCGCGCGCTCGGCATCCAGATCGGCCTGGGCAGCGGCATCCAGGCGATCGTTCAGCTCCAGCTGACGGGTTTTCAGGCGCAGACGCTCGAGGCCATGGTTGATGCGGCCGATCTCGACCTTCTCGATGCGCGAGATCCGTGAGTGCAGCTCATCGACGCGATCGATGCGCGTCTGCAGCTCGTTCCAGGCACTGTCGCCCTCGGCAACCAGCTGACCGGCTTCCTTCACGTTGAGCAGGTAACCGTAGAAGTTGCCCCACTCGCGACGCTCCAGAACCATCAGCTCGGCGGGCGTGTGCTGATTGCTCAGCCACTCGCCGACTACCCAGGAGAAGTCGGCACCGTACACCTCGCGGTTGCCGACCTTGAGCAGCTCGCGGGTCATGAACTCGCCGCCCTCGACGTTCACCGGCAGGCCACTGGCCGCCAGGCGCGCGCGCGGTACTTCCTCGGCCTGCACCACTTCACCGGCCAGCACGCGCTTCTCGGCGCCCGGCATGCTGTAGTCGGCGACGATCACATCGGCCGGCCAGAAGTGCGCCAGGCCACGCACGGCGATGATCGCCAGCAGCCCCAGGGTCATGATCACGGCGATGGACACCGCACCGGCGTTCATCCAGATCCAGGGTGTGCCGCTCTTGACCCAGCTGTTCAACGAATCCTTTTTCACGGATCGATACCTTCTGCGAAATCTGGTTTACAGGCTGGCGTACTTGCCACGCAGACGCTGACGAATCAGCTCGGCGAGGGTGTTCATCACGAAGGTGAACATCAGCAGCACCATCGCGGCGAGGAACAGCACACGGTAATGGGTGCCACCGACTTCGGATTCCGGCATCTCCACGGCGACGTTGGCGGCCAGGGTGCGCATGCCTTCGAAGATGTTGGCTTCCATGATCGGCGTGTTGCCGGTGGCCATCAGCACGATCATCGTCTCGCCCACCGCGCGGCCCATGCCAATCATCAGCGCCGAGAAGATGCCCGGGCTGGCAGTCAGCAGCACCACGCGAGTGAGGGTCTGCCAGGGCGTCGCGCCGAGCGCCAACGAGCCCAGGGTGAGGCTGCGCGGCACGCTGAACACGGCGTCTTCGGCGATCGAGTAGATGGTCGGGATCACTGCGAAGCCCATTGCCAGGCCGATCACCAGGGCGTTGCGCTGGTCGAACGGGATACCCATGTCGTTGGACAGCCACAGGCGCATGTCACCGCCAAAGAACCAGTTCTCCAGATGACCGCTGATTTCCAGCGAGCCATAGCCGATCAGGAGAATCACCGGGATCAGCAGCACGGCTTCCCAGCCATCCGGCACGGCAAGACGCACGCTCTGCGGCAGACGACTCCAGCTCCAGGCGGCGAACAGAATGCCCACCGGCATCAGCAGCAGCAGGGCGAAGATGCCCGGCAGGTGGTTTTCCAGGAACGGCGCGAGGAACAGGCCGGCGAAGAAACCGAGAATCACCGTCGGCAGCGCTTCCATCAGCTCGATCACCGGCTTGACCTTGCTGCGCAGCCTGGGCGCCATGAAGTAGGCGGTGTAGAACGCCGCGCAGATCGCCAGTGGCGCGGCCAGCAGCATCGCGTAGAAGGCTGCCTTGAGGGTGCCGAATGCCAGCGGTGCAAGGCTCAGCTTCGGTTCGAAATCACTGTTGGCCGACGTCGACTGCCAGACGTAGTCCGGCTCCGGGTAGCTTTCGTACCAGACCTTGCCCCACAACGCGCTCCAGGAGATCTCCGGGTGCGGGTTATCGATGACGAAACGCTTCAGGCCCTGCTTTGACTCCACCAGCAAGCGGGTAGCGCGCGGCGACATGGCGGTCAAGGCGGCGCCTTCGGCGACCTGCTCCTTGACCAGCGTGCGATGCGCGGTGCTGTGGAAAACGCCAAGGCTGCCGCTGTCATCCAGTGCGAGGAAGCCTTTGCGGCGCTCCTCCGGGAGGATCTGGCGGATCGCACTGCTGCCCAACTTGAAGTTGCGGACGTTCTTCAGCTCGGCCTGGCCGTCTGCCGCACGAACCATGAACCACTGACCAATGGTGCCCCTCGAGTCGCCGACCATCAGCGAGATGCCGCCCAGCAGCGGGCTGACGCTGGTGATTTCGCTGCCGTCGCCGACCAGCTTGTAACGGCCGTTGAGTTGTTTGCGACGCAGGTCGAAGACATCCGCGCTGGCCTTGCCGCTGATCGCGTAAAGCCACATATGCCGCGGGTCGATCAGCAGCTGGCGAATCGGCTCGGCCAGCTGCGGCAGGTCGAGGCGCTCCTGTTCAAGGGTCACCTCACCGGTCAGCAGGTTCTCGCTGCTGGCGATGCGCTGGGCATGCAGTGTGGTGCCGGTGGCGCCGGCAACCAGCAGCGTCTTGCCGTTCATGCTGATCGCCGCGCGATCAATGGCGCGGCCTTCCGGGTCGAGCTGCAACGGTTCTTCACCGAAGGGATAGGCCAGCTCCGGCGTGATGGTCTTCTGGTTGTTCGGGTAGGTGAGCTTGTAGTTGTGCTCGACCACCAGCGCCTGGCCATTATCCAGGCCCAGCACCAGCCGGCGCGTACCGGGCGTGTCCTGACCCACCGAGACGATGCGGCTGCCTTCCGGCAGCGGCAGGGCCTTGCTCGACAGCAGCGCACCGTCGCGCAGGCCGAAGAAACGCACCTGACCATCATTGCCCAGGCGCATGGCGACCTGGTTCTGCTCCTCGATGGTCAACAGCAGCGGCTCGCCGGCTTCAGCCAGCCATGCCGGCTGCTGGACCGCGCGGCTCTCCAGTTCGGCGCCCTGGAACATCGGCAGCACGACCTGCGCCAGATAGAAGAAGATCAGGGTGATGGCGCCCAGCACCGCCAGACCGCCGATGGATACGTACCAGCGCGCCAGGTGGTCTTTCAGCGCGCGGATGCGACGCTTGCGCTGCAGCGCCGGCGTGTTGAAGTCCAGCCGTTGCACATCGGAATTCGCGCTCATGGTCTCGATATCGTTCATGCGAGGGTCCTGGCCGCTCAGGCCGTTTAAACCGCCGCGCCGCCTTGGCGCGAGCCTCTTCCGGACCTGGTGGCCGGTTCGGCGCCTAATTTACTGCAGCCGTGTGACAGAAAAATTACATAGAGGTGACACGACGACGCCCGCCAACGCGCATGCGTGGCGGGCGTCTGCTCAGCTCGCGATACTTATCGCGAGGCGGGCTTCTGCTCTCAGTTGAGACCCAGATCCGTCATGGTCTTGTCGACCACCTTCTTCGGCAGCGGGATGTAGCCGTCCTTGACCACAACTTCCTGACCCTGCTTGGACAGCACCAGCTTGAGGAACTCGGCGTCGATCGGGCTCAGCGGCTTGTTCGGCGCCTTGTTGACGTAGACGTAGAAGAAGCGCGCCAGCGGGAACTTGCCGGCCAGGGCGTTCTCTTCGCTCGCCTCGAAGGCTTCGCCGCCCTTGGACAGCGGTACGGCACGGACGCTGGAGGTCTTGTAGCCGATGCCGGAGTAACCGATGGCGTTCAGGGTGCTGGAGATCGACTGCACCACCGAAGCGGAGCCCGGCTGCTCGTTGACGTTGGACTTGAAATCGCCTTTACACAGGGCTTCTTCCTTGAAGTAGCCGTAGGTACCGGATACCGAGTTACGACCGAACAGCTGGATCGGCTTGTTGGACCACTCGCCGGTCATGCCCAGATCACCCCAGGTCTTGATGTCCTTCTCGCCACCGCACAGGCGGGTGCTGGAGAAGATCGCGTCGACCTGCTCGATATCCAGCGACTTGATCGGGTTGTCCTTGTGCACGAACACCGCCAGGGCGTCGATGGCCACCGGAACGGCCGTCGGCTTGTAGCCATACTTCTCTTCGAAGGCCTGGATCTCGTTGTCCTTCATCGGGCGGCTCATCGGGCCCATGTTGGAGGTGCCTTCGGTCAGAGCGGGCGGCGCAGTGGAGGAACCGGCAGCCTGGATCTGAATGTTGACGTTCGGATAGCTGCGCTTGAACTCTTCGGCCCACAGGGTCATCAGGTTGGCCAGGGAGTCGGAACCAACGCTGGACAGGTTGCCGGATACGCCGGAGGTCTTCTGGTAGCTCGGCAGGGCCGGGTCTACAGCAGCGACCGCGCTCGCAGCGCCAACGCCAGCGGCTACAAAGGTCAGGGCCGCCATCAAACGATTCAGTTTCATACCTTGCTCCTAGCAGGTGTGTCTCGAGTGTGTTGGAACGGGGGCCAGTATCTGCAGGCCGTATGAACACTCTATGAAGAAAGTGTGACAATCTGATTACGGAGCGGCGCATTGACCAGCCGCGGTCGCTGTGGGACTGCACAGCCGCTATACTCGGCGCCGTCGCCCGCGCTAGTACGGGCATTTCGCGCCAAAACAACAATCGCGCCGCGAGTCAGACCGAATGAAAGAGTACGAACAGGAAGATCCGATTCCACAGGGTGACCTGGCCCTGCAGCTCACCGCCCTGCCGCGCGAGACCAACGGTTTCGGCGATATCTACGGCGGTTGGCTGGTGTCGCAGATGGATCTGGCCGGCACCGCAATGGCCAGCCGCGTGGCGGCCGGTCGGGTCGCTACGGTGTCCATCGATCGCATGGCGTTCATGGTTCCGGTGGCCGTCGGCGCGCAGCTGTCCTTCTATACCCAGACGCTCGAGGTCGGGCGCAGCTCGATCCGCATGCTGGTGGAAGTCTGGAGCGACGATCCGCTGTCCAGCGAATGGCGCAAGGTCACCGAAGCGGTGTTCGTCTTCGTCGCCATCGATGGCAGCGGCCGCACCCGCTCGGTCCCACCGCGCCGCTGACGCGACCGGCTAGCGATCCGGCAGGTCCGAACGCGGCTGCGCCGCCGCCACCGCGAAGCGATTCTTGCCGCTGGTCTTGGCCTGGTACAGCGCGGTATCGGCGCAATGGTAGAGCTGCTCGGGCAGCTGACCTTCCTGCAGCGTGGCGATACCGATGCTGACCCCTACCCGCGCGATGGCCTCCTGCGGGTGCCTGATATCTAGCGCAGCCAACGCGCTGATCAGCTGTCGCGCAATACGCTGCGCCGCAGCGTTGTCGCAGTTGTACAGCAGCAGCGCGAATTCCTCGCCACCCACCCGCGCCGCTTGGTCCAGCGGCCGCCGCGCGAAACCGACCAGCAGATCGGCAAAGGTACGGATCAACGCATCACCGGCCGGATGGCCGAAGGTGTCGTTGTAGGCCTTGAAATCATCCAGATCGAGCAGCAGCAGGCTCAACGGCCGGCGGTCCCGGCGCGCCTGGGCGACCCGCTGACGCAGCGCCAGGTCATGACTGCGCCGATTGGCCAGACCGCTCAGGGCATCGTGCTCGGCGACCCAGCCCAGCAGCTTGCGCATCAGAAACTGTTCCCGCTGCGAATACTCGTGCACGTAGCGACTGATGGCACCGATGATCAGCAGCAGCACGTAATAGCTGACCGCGATCCAGTGCTCCGGCATCCGCTCCGCCGGGAGGATCAGACTGGCCATGCACACATCGGCCAGCACGATGAGTACCGCGCAGAGCAACGCCCACCAGAAGGTCACGCCCAGAAAGAAGAACGAGCTGACGATCAGCAGGCCGGCGCCGTAGCGGAAGTTCAGCTCGGTTTGTAGCGCCTCGAAACGGATGTCGATCAGCGCAGCGAGAATGCCGACCGTTACCAGCAGTACCGGGAAAATGCGGTTGGCCTGCGCGCGAAATCTGCGGCTGTAGAACGTCAGCACCAGCACGACGACGCCGGGAAGAATCTGCAGACCGCGCAACAGGGTCAGCGTGGTCAGCCAACCCGTACCGGCCAGATCGAACAGCCGCAGCTCGCAGTACAGATAGCCCGAAACGACGAGAATCAGCAGCAGCGCGGCAAGGCGCTGGGAGGCCCGGGCGTGCCGGTCCAGGTAATGCCGAAACTCCCGCTCCAGCTCCGACTTGAAGCAAAGCAACCGAAAGCCGGCATGCAGTTGCCGGCCATAGGGCGTATCGCGGAAGCCCTCGGTAGAGGAGTAATCGGTGGTATGTGGCATCGGAAGCCCGTCGTTTGAGCGCTCAAATGATATCACCAGGCCATCACCGAGTTGACGACAGTCCGACCGGCGTAACCCCTGCATAGACCGGCAACTTGGACAGGAGACTTGCACTGGGCGTTTCCAGCATTGAAGATCCCTTTCACATGCATAGCTGGATGTATCCGTGACAGCCCTTCTGCTGGCCCTCTGGCCCCTCTTCGCGCTTATCGTTGCCGGCTATTGTCTGCGCTTGCGTGCCTTTCCCAGCGTGGAGTTCTGGCCAGGCGCCGAACGCATCAACTACTTCGTCCTCTTTCCCGCGCTGCTGTTCAGTAGTCTAGCCACCGCGCCGCTGGACAATCCCGCACTGCCGCAGCTGGCAGCCGCGGTAATGCTCGGCCTTGGCCTGCCGTGGATCGCCCTGCTGCTGATGAAGCGCCTGCGCGGCTGGCCCGCGGGCCGCTTCGGCGCCATCACCCAGGGCGTGCTGCGTTTCAATACCTATCTGGGCCTGGCCGCCGTCGGCAGTCTGTTCGGCAAGGAAGGCCTGGCGCTGGCCGCACTGATGCTGGCCTTGATGGTGCCGACAGTGAACGTCATGTCGGTCTGGGCACTGACCGCCGAGCGTGGCCTCAGCGTGCGCGGCCTGTTGCTGCCGATCGCCAAGAATCCGCTGATTCTCGCCTGCGTCGCCGGCGCGCTGGTGAACCTGTCCGGGCTGGGCTTGCCCGGCGGCACCGACCGTCTGCTGAGCCTGCTCGCCGCGGCTAGCCTGCCGTTGGGCCTGCTCTGCGTCGGCGCGGCGCTCAAGCCACAGGAACTAGGCGGTGAAATTCCCGCGCTGGGCTGGAACTGCGCGGCGCGCCTGCTCGCCGTGCCGCTGCTGGCCTACGGCGTGGCGCGGGTGCTCGGCTTGCCGCCAATGGAAACGACCATTCTGGTGCTGTTCTTCGCCCTGCCGACCGCCCCGACCGCCTATGTGCTGACCCGTCAGCTCGGCGGCGACAGCCATCTGATGGCCGGCATCATCACCCTGCAGACGCTGCTCGCGGCGGCCAGCCTGCCGCTGGTGCTGACGCTGCTGAATGGCTGATCAGCGCGCGACCTGACCGCGCAAGAGACGCAGCAGCATCAATGCCATACCGACGCCCAACGCGCCGAGCACCAACAGCGGACCGAGATAACCAAGAGCATCCTGCAGCCAGCCGAGCAGCAGGTGCAGCCACTCGGTGTGCAACGAGGCCTCGACTGCCACGTAGCCGCCCTGCTCCCATATCTGATACGCCGCGTGCAGCGGGATCAGCGTCAGTGGCAGCAGGATCAGGCACAGCCAGTAGCCACTGCGCCGGTACGCGCCCAGCAGCCCCCACGGCAGGTAGGCGGCGCGGATAAGCTGGAAGAAGCAGACGACGTAATAGACCACCAGCAGCAGCGCAAATCCGCTGCCCACGGACGGCTCGAGCCACAGCGTACGCAGCGCTGCGGTGCTTATCGTCAGGCTGAGCACGCCCCATAGCAGAAGGAAGAAGGTTCTCATCGCAAGTCCCGGTGTCGGCTTTCGGCGAATGCGCATCGGAACAGAATTCCGAGCGCCATACGCACAACCGCTTCACGAAACAGGCGGCGATGAGCAGCGAACGTGCCGGCTTCGAGTAGCCGCGCACGGTTCAGAACAGGCTGAGCTGATCGCCTTTAGGCTCATCTGGCTTCGCCGCCGGCAATGCCTCGACAGGCCTGTCCGGCACGCGGGGAAGCGCCAGTCGCTCGGCCAAGCCGGCGGCGCGCTCGGCGCGGGTATTGACTGCCTCGGCCAGCCGCGCCGGCAGTGCCCAGATCTCCACCTTGCGTTTGGCGCGGGTGATACCGGTATAGAACAGCGAGCGCGTCAGCAGAGGGCTGGGTTGCTCCGGCAACGCCAGCAGCACTTCGGCGAATTCCGAGCCCTGGCTTTTGTGCACGGTCATGGCGAAGGCACTGTCATGGCTCGGCAGTCGCGCCGGGGCGAAGCCGCGGTAGCCGTCGTCGCCCTCGAAGAACACCCGCAGGCCCTGCTCGGTCCTCAGACACAGGCCGATATCGCCGTTGAACAGGCCCAGGGCGTAGTCGTTCTGCCGGACCATCACCGCGCGGCCAGGGTACCAGCGTTCACGCGCCGGCACGCCGAGGCGACGCTTGAAGCGCGCTTCCAGCGCCTCGTTGATACCCGTGACGCCAAAGGCGCCTTCGCGCTGGGCGGTCAGCGCGCGAAAGCCATTGAAGGCCTCGAACGCGGCGGATGGATCGGCCTGGCGTACGGCTTGCAGGTAGGGTGCGTAGCCCTGCTCCAGCCGTTCGATCAGCGCCGCGGGGCTGGGTGCTGCGTTCCAGGCCAGATCCGGCCGGCCTTCCTGCAGCAGCGCGACGGTGCCCTTGGCATCGCCACCATTGATTCGCCGCGCCAGTTCGCCGATGCCGCTGTCGCCGGCGAAGCGATGGCTGTGGGTGAGCAGCACCACCGCATCGCCCAGGCGCGAGCGCGGCGTCTCGACCGGTACGTTCTGCCCGGTAATGCGTTGCAGATCGGCGGCCTCTTGGCTATCGAAACCGCGCCCTTCGCAGAGCTCGGCGAACACCGCGCCGGCTTCCACGGCGGCCAGCTGGTCCTTGTCGCCGAGCAGGATCAGCCGCGCCTTCGGCGGCAGCGCGGCGACCAGCTTGGCCATCAACGCCAGGTCGACCATCGACGCCTCGTCCACCACCAGCACGTCCAGCGCCAGCGGGTTGGCCGCGTCGTGGCGCACGCGCGGGCTGTCGCCGCGGCTGCCGAGCAGGCGGTGCAATGTGCGCGCTTCGTCCGGCAGAGCGTCCTTGACGGCATCGCTGACCGGCAGCTCGGCCTTGGCGTTGCGGATCGCTTCGGCCATGCGCGCCGCCGCTTTGCCGGTAGGTGCCGCGAGGCCGATGGCCAGACGTTCGCCACCGGGCTGTTCCAGCAGCGCCGCCAACAGGCGCACCACCGTGGTGGTCTTGCCGGTACCGGGGCCACCGGAGATTACTGCCAAGCGACGACGTACCGCCTGAGCCGCTGCCAGCCGTTGCCAGTCTGGGCTCTGTTGGTTGAAGGCGAACAACCGCGCCAGGCTGTCGCTCAGCTGAGCTTCATCAACATCCGGTGCGTCCGCCGCGCGAGTCAGAAGCTGCTCAGCCAGTTGTTGTTCGTAAGCCTGGTAACGGGCGAGGTAGAGCCGTTCTCCGCTCAGGATCAGCGGCGCGTAATCCCCCGGCGCACCGATCAGCTCTGAGGCATCCAACTGCGCTCGCCAGGTCGCAAGCGGCGGCAGGCTGAAATCCTGATCCGGCCATGGCCGCTTGCCGGCTAACCGACCCAGCGGCAAGCAGACGTCGCCATCGGCCAGCGCTTCGCAACAGAGCGCGGCGGCGAGCAGCACCGGCTCGGACGCATGCGGGTCGAGGCGCTGCAGGCTGGCGACGAAGGCGCGCTCCAGTGGGCCGAGGGGCAGATCGGCAAGGGTCATATATCGCTCCTGAAATGCATGAAGGCGCCGCTAAGCCCACATCCGCGGTCAAGACCGCTAAAGCGCGCCATCACCGCCCCTCCTCGAACAATCGATCCAATGCATCGAGCAGCGCATCGTCCGGCCGGGCGAAATACACACCGGCTTCGGGCATGCCGCGCAGGAACAGGTAGAAGGCACCGCCGAGCTGCTCGTCGTGGAAGTCCGCCAGGCGCTGGCGCAGGAAGCGCCGCAGGGCGACCAGATAGATCAGGTATTGCAGGTAATAGTGCTCGCCGGCCAATGCTTGCAGCAGCCGCTCACCGCCGTAGTAGCTGGCATCCGGACCTAGCCAGTTGGATTTGTAGTCGGCGATGTACCAACGGCCGTCGTGTTCGAAGGTCAAGTCGATAAAGCCCTTGAGAAAGCCCTTTAGGCTGTCGAATTCCAGCCGCGCCGCCGCTTCGCGCAAGGGTTCGGCGAGGCCGTTGGCCGGATCGACGAGCAATGCGCGCAGCCGCGCCACGTCCAGATCCCGCACCGGAAAGGTGAAGCCCAGTTCCGGCAGGCGTCTGGCCGACTGCAACGCGGCGAGGGTCAGGCCGCCGCCATCCATATCGGTTTCCAGCACCTTTTGCAGATGCGCCGTGGCGATCTCCTGCCACTCCAGCGGCAGCCCGTAGGCTTGCAGCGCAGGTTCGACCAGCGCCTCCAGCTCGCCTTTGCCACGCGCCCAGTCTTCGAGGACGGCGTGCAGGCAAGTACCGGCGCGGGCGCCACGGGGGAAGGCGAAGAAGCCGCTGCCCGGCTCGCCGGCATCGGGAATGGCCAGGGCGTCGCGGTCCGGCGCTTCCATGTGCATGCCGGCGGCAAGGCCGGAGAAGCTGCCGATGCGCCAGGCGCTGTGCAGGTTGCGATTGAGCTGCGACAACTGCTGAGGCGGCACGGCGCGGCCGGGACCCTGCGCGCTGGCTTCGCGCGACTCCAGCGGCAGGCAGGCCATTCGGCCGTCGCTGCCCTGCACCAGTCGCTCGATGGCCAGGCGCAGGCTGCCGCCGTTGAAGTCAGCCAGGTAGTTGCCCAGCTCGCTCAGCGGTTGTTCGCCTGGGAGTTCGCGCCCATGCAGCAGCCAGGCCAGGGCACTGCTGTGCAGGCCCTCATCGGCCAGGCTGCCGTCCTTCTTCGGTTTGCACAGATTGACCGGCCCCCAATGCAGCCAGAGCCGGTCACGGGCGCGGGTCAGCGCGACATAGGCCAGGCGCAGCTGCTCGGCGAAGACTTCCTGGCGCGCGCGCTCGAGGTTGTCCTCCAGCTCGCCGCTGCCCAGATCCAGCAGCGGCTGGCCCTGCGCATCGTGGCAACGCGCGCTGTCGCGGTTCTTGCCGAGCAGCTTGCCGTCCCAGAGAAAGGGGCAGAACACCAGCGGATATTCCAGGCCCTTGCTGGTGTGGATGGTGACGATCTGCACCCGCTCGGCATCGCTTTCCAGACGCAGCAGGGCTTCCTCACCGGCACCCTCGCTGCCGCGCTGGGCATTGAACCAGGCCAGCAGCGGTTCCAATCCCGGTCGCAACAGGCTTTCAGCTTGCAGCAGTTCGCCAAGGTGCAGCAGGTTGGTCAGCCGGCGTTCGCCATCGACCCGTGCCAGCAGCCGTTCGGCCACCGCCTGCTCGTCGAGCCAGGCACGGAACACGCGCATGAAACCCTGCTGCTGCCAGAGCTGGTGATAGCGCTCGGCGGCCTCGCGTTCGGCGTCCCACTGCTGCTGATCGTCCTGGCAGCGGGCAAGGTCGGCGGCGCTGCGGCCCAGCAGGCGCGTGGCCAGCGCATAGCGCAGCAGGCCTTCACGACCGGGCTCGGCATAAGCGGCAAGCACCGCGGCCAGCTCACCGGCCTCCTCGCTGCGCCAGACGCTGTCGCGCCCACGGCGCACGCTGGGCACACCGCGTGCGGCCAGTTCATCGGCGATCATCCCTGCCTGGCGGTGGTTGGCCACCAGCACGGCAATGTCACCACCCTTGAGCGGGGTGAACACGCCGTCCTTGTCGAAACCAGCACGTCCTTCGGCGGCGCCTGCCAGTTGCAGGGCGATACGCCGTGCGGTGTCGCTCGCCGCCAGCTGCGCGGCCTCGCCCTTGCCCAGCGGATCGTCGCCAAGCCAGACCAGCGACAGCGGCGCCGCCTCGCCCTCTTCCAGCAGACGCAGGCCTGCACGCGGCTTGTCGGCGGCCCCCACCGGCGGGTAGCGCAGGTCAGGTTGGGCGAACGGCTGCGGATGGTCGAACAGCTGGTTCAGCGCGGCGATCAGCTCGGGGGTCGAGCGGTAATTGGTCGGCAGGTTGAACGGCTCGCGATCAGCCTGTTGCTTGGCGGTCATGTAAGTCGCCAAATCTGCGCCGCGGAAGGCATAGATCGCCTGCTTCGGATCGCCGACGAAACACAGCGACGCCTCGCTGCCCTTGGCATAGATGCGGTTGAAGATGGCGTATTGGATCGGATCGGTGTCCTGGAACTCGTCGATCAGCGCCAGCGGGTAGGTGGCGCGCAACGAGGCGGCCAGGTCCTCGCCGACCGGACCTTGCAGCGCCTGATCCAGGCGATTGAGCAGATCATCGAAGGCCAGCAGCCGCTGCGCCGCCTTGCGCTCGGGCAGCTCGCGGTTGAGTCGCTCCAGCAGCGCCACCTGCAGGGCGATCAGGCGTTGCTTGCCGGCCGGCAGCGCCTCGGCGACCTGATCGGCCAGCTCGTCCAGTGCATGGGCCAGCTCGCAGACCGGCGCGTCATGGCCCTTCTTGCACGCTTTGGTCAGCGCGCGGACACCGAACTTGGCGGCACCCTCGGGCAGGTCGAACATCACCGCCGGATCGGCGAAATAGGCATCCAAATCCATCTGCCAGGACGCAAATTTGATGCTTTTGTGGGTGCTCTGGCTGAGTCCACCATGGGCCAGCAGCTCGGCGACCCAGGCGCTGCCAGCTCTCTTCCACAAATCGGCGGCGCGCTGCCAGGCGGCTTCTACCGGGCGCAGATCAGCGGCGACCGGCGCACCCTGCGGCTCGACCCGCAGATAGGGCTTGCCCAGGTGACTGCGCAAGCGCTGACGTAACCACACCGGCGTGATCCGGCTCTTCGCCAGAAAGCGCGCCCAAGCCGGGTCGGCATCAGCCAATTCGCTGCGCCAGGCGTCGGCGAGCAGCGCGTCGATGATCTCGCGGTCATCGGCGGTCAGCTCGCTGTCGAAATCGCCACCGGCCTCGAAGGCGGCATCCTGCAGGGCGCGCTGGCAGAAGCCGTGGATGGTGAAGATCGCAGCCTCGTCGAAGCCATGCACGGCCAGCAACAGCCGGCGGCGCGAGGGTTCATCCGGGTAGCGCGCATGCAGGCGGTTGAGGAAGTCATCGGTGCTCGGCGTGCCGTCATAAACCGCCAGCAGATCGGCCAGGCGCGCGCGGATGCGTTCGCGCAGCTCGGCGGTGGCAGCGGTGGTGTAGGTGACCACCAAAATCTGCCCCACCGACAACTGCCGCTCCAGCAGCAGACGCGCATACAGCGCGGTGAGCGTCCAGGTCTTGCCGGTGCCGGCGCTGGCTTCGATCAGCGAGCGGCCGTCGAAGGGCGAATCGAGCAGGTCGAGTTTCATGCTTCCTCCTCGTCTTCAGCCAGCGCATCGAGCGCAGGGCCGATCAATTCCTGCGCCAAGGTTTCGAAACGCTGGTCCAGCGGATCGCGGTCGCGGAAGGCCAGCATGTTCCAGGGGTCTTCGCCTTCGGCGGCGATGGGGCTGAACTCGGCGCCGAGCCAGGCTTCACGGGCGCGCTTGCGGCCACAGTCGAGCGGCTCGCTGCCGCGGGCCGGCTTACGATAGCCCTTGGCAAAGGCGTGGCTGCTGCGTGGCAGCAACGGCAGCGGTTCACGAATCGCACAGCGATAGGCCTCAAGCCAGGGTTCGAGCAACCCGGCGGCATTCGCCAGCGGCCCCAGCTGCCAGTCACCGGCGGGCGATAGCATCAGGCTGTGGCGCTCGATGCCGGGCGTGGCGGAGAGGTTGAGCAGCAGATGGCGCAGCCAGAATGGTGGCAGGTCCCATTCGCCGAGGCGGCCGAGCTTCCAGCCGAACAGCCCGGCCGGGGTCACGCCGTCGAGCCAGCCATGCACGCGCACGCCGGCCAGGGTGATATCCACCGGCAGCGGCTCGGGCACGTCGTCCGGGCGCAGTTCGAACAGGCGCGGCGCAAAGGCACGCACCGGGCCGCGCAACTTGCCCCACAGCGCCTGGCCCAGCTCGCCGGTCGGCAGCCAGCCGGCGGCACAGGCCATGCGGCGTTCATCGTCATCGCTCCAGCCGTGCTCCATGGCCTGCAGCGATAGACGGCGCAGGCCATTCCAGGCCGGCATCTCCAGATCGAACGGCTCGTCGCTGGCGAGCGACTCCTGGTCGTCGGCCAGACGCAGACCAAGGCGTTGTTCGAGCAGGAAGCGTGCCGGGTGGCGGAAGCACTGCAGCAGCTGCGATGGCTCGATGGTCAGCCAGGCCTCATCCGGTTCGGCGAGCAGGCTGGCAAAGGGTTGCGGCTGGGTCTGCGGTGGCTCGGCCAGACGCCCGGCGGCGCGAAACCAGGGCGAAGAGAAACCGGTGCAGAGCCCGTCGCCAAAATTGCGTGGCGAGAAGGGCTGCAGCGGGTGGGCGACGAGAATTTTCTGGCTGGCCGTCTTGGGTACGGACTCGCCTGTATGCTCGGAAGCCTGTGCAACAGGCAGTTCGGCGGTCATGTCCACTGCCTCCAGCACTTCGCTGAGCAGCACCGAGGGCGGCAGCACGGCGTTGTCGCGCGGGTCGCGGCCGACATAGGACAGGTACAACGCTTCGCGCGCCGAAAGCAGGGTTTCCAGCAGCAGGTAGCGATCATCGAGGCGTCGCGCACGGTCGCCGCGGCGCGGATGCCGGCCGATCAGATCGAAACCCGAGGGCGGCGTACGACGGGGGAACGCCCCGTCGTCCAGCCCGAGCAGGCAGACCACGCGGAACGGCAAGCTGCGCATCGGCACCATGGTGCAGAAGGTCACCGCGCCGGTGAGAAAGCCCGAGGCGCCGCCGCCCTGCTGCAAGGCGGCGCTGAGCTGCTGGTGCACCAGTTCCAGTTCGATGGGCCGCGTCAGGTCGGCGGCCTGGGCCTGATCGCGCAACGCCGCGCAGGCCAGGGACAACAAGAGCAACGTGTCGCCGGCTTCGCGCTCGTCGAACAGCGTGTCGATCAGGATTTGCAGGTCATCGGCCCACTCGGCCAACGGACGCGGCCGCGCCAGCTGATCGGCCAAGACGCCGAGCCGTTCGACGAACTCCACCAGCCGCCCGAGCAACTGCCCGCGCGCGCCTTCCAGTGCGTCCAGCGGCCAGTGCTCGCCGAGCAGTGGCGCGTGGTCGCCAGCCAGTTGCGGCGGCGCGGCAAAGCCCAGCAGCAGGCGGTCCAGCCCCTGGCGCCAGGTAAAGGCCGATTCGTCCGGCAGGCCGAGACGCGCCCGCTGGCTGCCGTCACGTCCCCAGCGCACGCCGGCGTCGCGTAGCCAGTCGCGCAGCAGCGGCAGGTCTTCGCTTTCGATCCCGGCGCGCCGGGCAATGGCCGGCTGCTCCAGCCAGGCGAGGACTTCCTCGGCGGTGAAACGGCTCTGCGCCAGCATCAGCAGTTCGAGGAAGGCCTCGATCAGCGGCATTTCGGCGCGCAGGCTGCGGTCGGCGAGGCTGTAGGGAATCCGCGGGCTGCCCTCGCGCGGGGCGAACACGGCTTCGATAAAGGGCGCGTAACGCTCGATATCGGGCGTCAGCACCACCACCTGATCGGGCGTCAGCGCCGGGTTGGTGGCGAAACGCGCCAGCAGCTGGTCATGCAGGATCTCTACCTCGCGCAGCGGCGAATGGGCGATATGCACTTCCAGCGAACGGTCATTCTCGGCGAGCACGATGCGCTCATCGGGTTGTCGGGTGCGCAGGCGCAGGATGTCGTTCTGCAGCGCGTGCAGCAGGCTGTCGTCGCGCAGGTCTTCGTCTTCGGAATACAGGCCGAACTCCTGGCTGCCCTCGCTGGCGGTCAGGCTGAACAAGGAATCGAAGAAATCGCGGCCCTGTTTGCCGAGACTGGCCAGCAGCGGATGGCCCACGTCGAGATACCAATCGTCAGCCCCACTCTCGGGCTGGCGCGCCAGCTCGCGGATATCGCGAATCTCGCCCCAGGCCTCGCGGCTGGGGTTCAGTGCGCAGACCACCACGTCGATATGCCGCGCCAGGCCGTCGAGCACGCGCAGATGGTGCGGCGGCAGGCTACTGATGCCGAACACCAGCAAGCGCTCGGGCAGACCGGGCAAGGGTTCGTCGCTGTAGAGCCGCTGTAGCAGATCGCCGAGCAGCCGTGCGCGGTGCGGGTGGCCGTCCTTGGTCAGTTCGCGCCAGAGCAGCGCCTGCCAGGCTTCGTCCGGGCCGAGATCGAAGGTTTCGCCTCGCTCCCAGGCCGCCAGCCAGTCGTCACGATAGAGCAGATACTGGTCGAACACGTCGGCGATCTTCGCTGCCAGCGACAGCCGCCGGCGCTCGTCGCCACCGTCGAGGTACTGCGCCAGACGCGGCGCCAGCTCGAGATTGGCCGGCTCGCACAGCCAGCCATAAAGGCGCCAGGTCAGGGTCGTCGGGGAAAACGCCGATTGCTCCGGCAGACTGCCCAGCACGGTGCGGCTCAGGTCCCAGACGAACTTGGCCGGCAGCTGTATCTCCAGCTGCATGGCGATGCCCTGCTTGCGCGCCAGCTCCAGCGTCAGCCAGCGCCCCATGCCCTGGCTCGGTACCACCACCAACGCCGGGGCGAAGGGATCGGCGAGTGGCTGGGCGAGCAGGCGCGTGGCCAGTTCGCCGAGGGTTTCCAGATCAGGGGCGTGGTAGAGGCTGAGCATGGGCGCACCGCGTGAACAGAAGTCGCTAGGTTACAGCCCGCCCCCAACTGGAGCGAGCCGGCGATTTCAGCTTGCACCCGCCATGCGACAACTCGTGTCGCAGCGCATCTCCTCCTTTCGCCCTGCCCTTTTGCTTCTCTCGACCAATATCAATTACGCCGCGGCTGCCTAGCATGGGGCAACGGGGCGGCCGCTTAGTCGCCCGCCATCAGGTCAGGAGTCGTTCATGAACCGGAACCGCAAGAAGCTGCTCGCCCTCTCTCTATCTGCCACGCTGGGCGCCGTGCCGCTGCTGCTGCACGCACAGGAGCCAGCCCAGCAGCGGACGCTCGGCTCGGTGGAGCGCAGCCACGCCAGCCAGGCACGCGCCCTGCTCGACAGCGCCGTGCTGACCTTCCAGGCCAAGGGCCCGGAGCAGGCACTGGCCGCCTTCAACGACCGCAACGGCGAATTCGTTCACGGCCAGTACTACATCTTCGTGCTCGGCGAGGACGGCACCATGCAGGCCAGCAGCGGCCCTTCCGCCAGCCTGGTCGGACTGAACGTCGCTGAGCTCAAGGATGCCGCCGGCAAATCGTTCATGCGCGAAATTCTCGACAAGTCGGCCAAGCAGGACAGCGGCGAAGTCGAGTACAAGTGGCTCAACCCCGCCGACAACAAGGTCGAGAACAAGCTCAGCCAGTTCCGCAAGGTCGGCGACCACGTGCTCTGCGTCGGCTACTACATCCCGCGCGCTACCGCCGAGCATGCCAAGGCGCTGCTCGATCGCGCCGTGCAGCAGGTCAAGGACAAGGGCGCCGAGGCAGCCTTCCGCAACTTCAACGATCCGCGTGGCGGCTTCGTCTTCAACGACGAGTACGTCTTCGTCATCGGTCTGGACGACGGTCGCTATCGCGCCAGCGGCAGCTCGCCGAACCTGGTAGGTGTCGATGTACGCAACGTCAATGATGCCGCCGGCAAGCCGCTGTTCAAGGAAATGATCGAGCTGGCCCGCAAGCAGGGCTCCGGCAGCGTCGACTACGTCTGGCGCAACCCGGCGACCAACGCGGTCGAGCAGAAGCACACGCTGATCCAGCGGGTCGACGACGTACTGCTCGGTGTCGGCTACTACACCCGTCCCTGAGGATCGGGCGAAACGGGCTTTATGACGTTTCGGTGAACGGGGCCGGCGGGCCAGGGTCAATCGAGTATCCCCGGTAAAGCGCTGCGTCCTTGCGACGCAGACTTTCGTCGTTGCTGCTCGCCGGGGCAGGAGCCCGACCGATGCTGACCCTGCTGCACCTGCTGTCGTCCATTGCCCTGCTGGTCTGGGGTACGCATATCGTGCGTACCGGGATCATGCGGGTGTATGGCTCGCACCTGCGGCGCATGCTCGGCCAGAGCATGGGCAATGCGCCGCTGGCGTTCGGCGCCGGCATCGGCGTCACCGCGCTGGTGCAGAGCAGCAATGCCACCGCGCTACTGGCCATCTCCTTCGTTGCCCAAGGCCTGATGGCGCTGCCCACTGCGCTGGCGATCATGCTCGGCGCGGATGTCGGCACCGCGCTGATGGCCCGCGTACTGACCCTCGACCTGTCCTGGTTGTCGCCGCTGCTGACCCTGGTTGGCGTAAGCCTGTTCCTCTCACGTAAGCAGAGCCGCAGCGGCCAGATCGGTCGCGTGCTGATCGGCCTCGGGCTGATCATCCTCGCCTTGCAATTGATCGTGCACGCCGCCGAGCCGATTACCGAGGCACGCGGCATGCAGGTGCTGTTCTCTTCGCTGGCCGGCGACACCCTGCTCGCGGTGCTGGTGGGTGCGCTGTTCGCCGTGCTCTCGTATTCCAGCCTCGCCGCCGTACTGCTGACCTCGACGCTGGCCGGCGCCGGCCTGATCAGCCTGCCCGTGGCGCTCGGTCTGGTGATCGGCGCCAACATCGGCAGCGGCCTGCTCGCCTGGTTCAACGCCAGCCTGCAGCCGGCCTCGGCGCGGCGGGTGGCGCTGGGCAACCTGCTGTACAAGCTCGCCGGCCTCATCGTGCTGCCTTTCCTGGTGCCGCTGGTGGCCTGGATGGACACCCTCGGCTACAGCGCGCAGACCCAGGTGATCGGCTTCCATCTGGTCTACAACAGCCTGCGCTGCCTGATCCTGCTGCCCACCGTGCAGCCCATGAGCCGGCTATGCGAATACCTGCTGCCGGAGCGCGCGCTGGATAACGGCGTGGCGCAGCCGCGGCACCTCGACCTCGCGGCGCTGGAAACCCCAAGCCTGGCGCTGGCCAACGCGGTCCGCGAAACCCTGCGCATCGGCGATATGGTGGAGCTGATGCTGGCGCGCCTACTGGAGGTGCTCCGCGAGGACCGAGCCGAACCGGGCGAGGAGATCCGCCGGCTGGACGACGACGTCGATGCGCTCTACAGCGGGGTCAAGCTCTACCTGGCGCAGATGCCCCGCGAGGATCTAGCCGAGCAGGAAGGCCGGCGCTGGGCGGAGATCATTGAGCTGGCGATCAACCTAGAGCAGGCCGGCGACATCATCGAGCACATGGCCAGCAAGGTGCAGAACCTCAAGACCGCCAAACGTCGCTCGTTCTCCGATAGCGGGCTGGAAGAGCTTGGCCAGCTGCACGGCCAGCTCACCACCAACCTGCAACTAGGGTTGTCGGTGTTCATCTCCGGCGATTCCCACAGCGCGCGCCAGCTGCTGCAGCAGAAGCGCCAGTTCCGCAAGCTGGAGCGCGAGCTGGCGCACTCCCACGTGCAGCGCCTGCATCAGCAGGTAGTGGAAAGCATCGAGACCAGCGCCGCACATCTGGAGCTGATCGCCGATATGAAACGCCTCAATTCGCTGTTCTGCAGCGCCGCCTATCCGGCGCTGGAAGGCCCGGGCGGTAGCAAGCCACGCGTCTCGACAGACAATCCACGCCATGTCACTGCCAACGAGCAGCATCTGCCGGGCAAGCCGGCCTAACGCGGCGGGCTTCGCCGCTGCCACGCCCGGAACAGCGGCTCGGCCAGAAACATCACCAGAAACAGCCTGAGCACCTGCACCGCGGTGACCAGCGCCACCGACAGCTGCAGGGCTTCGGCGGTCAGGCACAGCTCGGTGATGCCGCCGGGCATCATGCCGAGCATCAGCGACACCTCGTCCAGCGCCGTCAGCCAACCCAGCGCGCCGCCCAGCGCGGCAGCGACCAGCATGGCCAGCAGGGTGAACAGCAGGATGCGCAACAGGAAGGCCGGCGCGCTGCGGAAGAAAGGCCGATCGAAATGACAGGCCAGCGAACAGCCGATCAACCACTGGCCGAGCGCGCCGGCCCAGCCCGGCAGGCCGATATGCAGGTCGAACGCCACGCTGGCCAGCGCGCAGGCGGTCAACGGGCCGAGCATCCAGGGGTTGGGCTGGCCGAGACGCTTCCAGAGCAGCGCCAGCAGGCCACCGCCTGGCAGTAGCACGGTGAGCCAGGGCCAGCTCACCGGGGCCGCGGGCGGCGCCGCGACGGTCGGCAACCCCCAGGTGAACAACGCCGGCACGATTAGCACCACCAGCAGCAGGCGCAGGCTGTGCGCCGCTGCCACGCTGGCCGCCTCGGCCCGGTGCCGGTTGGCCAGCACCACCATCTCGCTGGCGCCGCCCGGCATGCTGGCGAAGAACGCAGTGGCGCGGTCGGTGCCGCTGCGCAGCAGGATGACGATGCCGATCAGCCCCAGCAGCAGGGTGCCGACGGCGCCGGCGAGGATCACGCCGAAATGCGCCAGCACCTCGCGCATCACCTCACCGGTGAAATGCAGGCCGATGGCGCTGGCGACGATCCATTGCCCGACCTGCCGGCCGCGCGGTACTTCGCTCACCAGCCAGCCGCTGCAGCGCACCGCGATCACCGCCAGCAGCGAACCGACCATCCACGGCAGCGGCCAGTTGGCAAAGCTCGCCAGCCAGCCGCCGAGCGCACCGATCAGCGGCGTCGCCCACCAGGCCGGCAGCCGCTGGCGCATATCAGGCCTGCGCCTCGACCACGTTGCCGCGACGGCGCTTGAGGTACCAGCGCAGTCCCGGCATGGCCAGCATCGCCACGGTCAGCGCCCACAGCGCCAGGGTGATCGGGCTGCCATAGAGGATGCCCAGCTCACCGTTGGAGATCGACAGCGCACGGCGCAGGTTGTCTTCCATCATCTCGCCGAGGACGAAGCCGAGAATCAGCGCCGACAGCGGGAAGTCCAGCTTGCGCAAGAGGTAGCCGAACACGCCGAGGCCGACCATCAGCACCAGATCGAACACCGTGCTGTGCACCGAATACACGCCGACCATGCTGATCACCGTGATCGTCGGTACCAGCACCCAGTTCGGCACGCTGAGCATGCGCGAGAACAGACCGACCAGCGGGATGTTCATCACCAGCAGGATCACGTTGCCGATGAACAGCGAGGCGATCAGGCCCCAGACCACGTCCGGCTGTTGTTCGAACAGCAGCGGGCCTGGGGTGATGTTGTACAGCGTCAGCGCGCCGATCATCACCGCGGTGGTGCCAGAACCCGGCACGCCGAGGGTCAGCATGGGGATCAGCGAACCGCAGGCCGAGGCGTTGTTGGCCGCTTCCGGTGCCGCCAGGCCGCGCAGATCGCCATCGCCGAAGCGGCCCTTGTCGCCGGCCATGCGCTTCTCGCTCATGTAGGTCATGGCGCTGGCGATGGTCGCCCCGGCGCCCGGCAGGGTGCCGATGACGAAGCCGGCCACGGCGCTGCGCACCATGGTCCAGAAGGTCAGGCAGAACTCCTTGAAGTTGAACAGCAGCCGGCCACTGGCCTTCACCGCCTTCTGCCCGCTGTGGGTTTTCTCCAGCATCAGCAGGATCTCGCTGACGCTGAAGAAGCCGATCACCACGATGACGAATTGGATGCCGTCGGACAGGCTGACGCTGCCGAAGGTGAAGCGGTACACGCCCGTGGTCGAATCGACACCGACGGTGGCCAGCGCCAGGCCCATCAGCGCGGCCATCAGGGTCTTCACCGGCTTGTCGCCGACCATGCCGCCAAGGCAGGCGATGGCGAAGATCATCAGCACGAAGTATTCCGCCGGGCCGAAGGCCACCGCCCACTTGGCCAGCAGCGGAGCGAACAGGACCACGCCGCAGGTGGCGATGGTGCTGCCGACGAACGAACTGACCGCCGACAGCGACAGGGCGATGCCAGCCTTGCCCTGGCGCGCCAGCGGGTAGCCGTCGAGGGTGGTCATTACCGCGGCGGCGTCACCCGGCACGTTGAGCAGGATCGCCGAGATGCGCCCGCCGTATTCGCAGCCCAGGTACACCGCAGCGAGCAGGATCAGCGCGGTTTCCGGCGGCAGGCCGAGGGCGAAGGCCAGCGGCAGCAGCAGCGCCACGCCGTTGATCGGGCCGAGGCCGGGCAAGAGGCCGACGATGGTACCGACGAACGCCCCGAACAGCGCCACCAGCAGGTTGGTCGGCCGGGTGGCGACGTCGAAGCCCTGCATCAAGAAATTCAGTGTTTCCATTTCAGCTCTCCAGCAGACGCAGCAGGCCAAGCGGCAGCGGCACGTCCAGCAGGTAATCGAACAGCCCGTAGAGCAGCACGCCAAGCAGCGCGCCGCTGATCAGGCTGGGCCACAGGCGACCGTTGAACAGCAGGCCAAGGGCGAAGCCGGCCAGGGCAGTGCTGATGACGAAACCGAGGATTTCGAACAGCAGCGCATAGGTCAGCAGCGCCAGCACGCAGAGCACCGCCCGCTGGGCCTTGGCACGATCGAACGCCGGCGTCGGCTCGCCGTGCGGCTTGATCAGCAACCACAGCGCGCCGCAAAACATCAGAAACAGCAGCAGCAGCGGATAGGCGCGCGGCCCGACCGGGTCGTAGGCGAAGGGCGCCTCGAAGCCCCAGGCGAGCAGGGCGAGGCCGGCGCAGGCGAGCAGCCACACCGCGGCGAAGACACGTACGTACATGACGGGATACCTCAGGGATTCGGCGACCCGGCAGCTGCCGGGCCAGCCGTACGACCCGCGGGCGCGGGCCGGTTCGCGTTACTTGACCAGACCGAACTCGCCGGCCAGTGCCTTGTAGTCCTGCACCTGCTTCTCGACGAAGGCTTTGAGCTCATCGCCGGTCATCGACAGCGGGAACAGGTCGCGCTGCTCGCGCAGCTTGGCGAAGTCCTCGTCACCGAGCAGCGTGTCGAACTGGGTCTTCCACCAGTTGAAATCCTCGTCGGAGACTTCCGGCCCCATGTAGAAGCCGCGAATCACCGGCCAGCTGATGTCGTAGCCCTGCTCCTTGGCGGTGGGGATGCCGTTCAGCTTGCCCGGCAGGCGCTCATCGGAGAGCACGGCGAGGATGCGGATCTTGCCGGCGTCGAGCTGCGGGGTGACTTCGCCGAGGCCACTGGAAGTGACCTGCACGTGGCCGCCGAGCATGGCGGTGAGCGTCTCGCCGCCGCCCTCGAAGGCGACGTAACGCAGCTTCTGCGGATCGACCCCGGCGGCGCGGGCGATCAGCGCGGTCTGCATCCAGTCCTGCCCACCGATGGTGGCGCCGGCACCGAACACCACGCTGCCCGGGTCCTTCTTCACCGCCGCGATCAGCTCGTCGAGGTTCTGGTAAGGCGCATCGGCACGCACCGAGATGGCGCCGTAGTCGGTACCGACCGCGGCCAGCCAGCGCACCGCGCTTTCGTCATAACGACCGAACTTGCCCTGCGCGAGGTTGAGCAGCGAACCGCTGGAAAAGGCGGTGATGGTCCCCGCCTCCGCCGCACGCTGGGCGACCACGGCGTTGTAGGCCACCGCGCCGACGCCGCCGGGCATGTAGGTGACGCGCATCGGCGCCTTGAGCAGGCCGGCGTCCTTCAGGCCGCTCTGGGCCAGCTTGCAGGTCAGGTCGAAACCGCCGCCGGGCTTGGCCGGGGCGATGCACTCGGGGCGCTTGGGTTCGGCCAGCAGCTGACTGGAGAGCAGCAGGCAGGACGACAGCAGGGCGATACGGCTGAGTCTGGTTTTCATCGGGTGTTCCTCGCGTTCTTGTTCTGTTTACCAGATCGGCAGGCTGTAGCTGACGATCAAACGGTTCTCGTCGGCGTCGCGGGCGAAGTCGGAGCGGAACATCGCATTGCGCATGCGTACCGCGACGTTCTTCAGCGGGCCGCTCTGCACCACGTACTTCAGCTCGATGTCGCGTTCCCACTCGCTGCCGTTGCTGCCGCCGTTGTATTCGGCGTTGTCGCCGGAAACGTAACGGGTCAGGAAGGTCAGGCCGGGGATGCCCATGGCGGCGAAGTTGTAGTCGTAACGGGCCTGCCAGGAGCGCTCGTCGGCATTGGCGAAGTCGTTGATCTGCACGAAGTTGACCAGGAAGGGATCGCTGCCATCGATGTAGGCATAGCCGGTGTCGCCGCGCATCTGCTGGTAGCCGAGGCTGACCTTGTGCCCGCCGAGGCTGTAACCAAGCATGCCGTTCCAGGCCTGGTTGTCGATCTTGCCGGCATTGGCCGCGCCGGTGTCGTCGCTGAACATCACACGCAGGTCGGCGCTCAGCGCGGAGTTGTCGGTCAGCGGCTTGACCGCCAGCAGGCCGAAGAAATGCTGGCGGTACACGTCATCCAGCTCGCCGTAGTAGTAGCGGCCGGTGAGGTTCTTGTTGAAGGCGTATTCGGCACCGGCAAAGGTCAGGTGATCGGCCTCGGCAGCGCCAGCGAAGCGGCTGTTCTTGTTGTTCAGCTGCAAGTCCTGGGAGTTGGTCGAGGCGCGGTCGATGACCTTGTCCAGGCGCCCGCCGATCAGCGTCAGGCCTTCGATGTCCTTGGAGGTGGCGGTGCCGCCTTCGAACACCTGCGGCAGCGTGCGGCTGTCGCTGGCCTTGACCACCGGCATCTCCGGAATGTGCGAGCCGTAGCGCAGTTCGGTTTCGGCGATCTTCGCCTTGGCGGTCAGGCCCAGGCGGCTGAATTCGTCCGGCGTGCTGCCGTCGTCGTGTACCGGCAAGAGGTCGGTGCCGGTGCGGCCGCCACCGGAATCCAGCTTGATGCCGAGCATGCCCAGGGCATCGAGGCCAACGCCGACCGTGCCTTCGGTAAAGCCGGACTGAACATCGAGGATGAAGCCCTGGGTCCACTCTTCACGCTTGGACTGGCCGCTGCCTTCGCGGAAGTCGCGGTTCAGGTAGATGTTCTGGGTCTGCAGGGTCGCACTGCTGTCTTCGATGAAGGCAGCCTGGGCGAGCGGCGCCAGCGAGGCGGCGGCAACGGCGAGAGCGAGACGTGCAGGAGCGGGTGAGCGTCTGACAGCAGTCAGCATCGGGGTATCTCCACTATTGTTTTTGTTGTGACGGCGACGTGCGCCGCGCGAGGTGGTTCGAGCCACCTGGGAGCGATCCTAGGCCGTCAAGCTTTCGCCAGCCTTTCAGCAGCGAAAGCCAGCAGCGGCGTGAAATTTCTGCCGCTACACTGGCGCACCGCCGCAATCGCAGAGGACAGGCAATGCGAATTCTTCTGGTCGAGGACCATCCCCAGCTGGCCGAAAGCGTGGCGCAGGCATTGCGCGCCGCCGGCTGGACCGTGGACCTGCTGCAGGACGGCATCGCCGCCGATCTGGCGCTGGCCAGCGAGGATTACGCGCTGGCGATCCTCGACGTCGGCCTGCCGCGGCTGGATGGCTTTCAGGTGCTGGCGCGCCTGCGCGAACGCGGCAAGACCCTGCCCGTGCTGATGCTGACCGCGCGCGGCGAGGTCAGCGACCGCGTGCATGGGCTCAATCTCGGTGCCGACGATTACCTGGCCAAGCCGTTCGAGCTGTCCGAGCTGGAGGCGCGGGTCAAGGCGCTGCTGCGGCGCAGCGTCGGCGGCGGCGAACGCCAGCAGCGCTGCGGTGCGCTGGTCTATGACCTGGATGCGCGGCGCTTCAGCCTGGCCGAGGAGCCGCTGACGCTGACCTCCCGCGAACAGGGCGTGCTCGAGGCGCTGATCGCCCGCCCCGGCCGGGTGATGAGCAAGGATCAGCTGGCCGCCCAGGTATTCGGCCTGGACGAGGACGCCAGCGCCGAGGCCATCGAGATCTACATTCATCGTCTGCGCAAGAAGCTCGAAGGCCAGCCGGTGCGCATCGTTACCTTCCGCGGTCTGGGCTACATGCTCGAGGCGCTCGATGGCTGAGCCGGAAGTCGCCGGCAGCCTGCGCGCCCGGCTGCTGCGCCGGCTGGCCGTCCTGCTCGCTTTGCTATTGCTTTTCAGTGGCTGGAGCGCCTACTGGAACGGCCGCGCTGCCGCCGACACCGCCTACGACCGCACGTTATTGGCCTCGGCCAGGGCGATTGCCGATGGCCTGGTGGCCAACGATGGCAAGCTGCGCGCGAACGTGCCCTACGTGGCGCTGGACACCTTTGCCTACGACAGTGCCGGGCGCATCTACTACCAGGTGCTGGATATCGAAGGGCGCCTGGTCAGCGGCTACGAGGACCTGCCGGCACCGCGTGCCGATACGCCGCGCACCGACGATTACCCGGCGCTGGCGCGCTTCTACGATGGCCAGTTCCAGGGCCAGGGCGTGCGTCTGGTGAGCCTGCTGCAACCGGTAAGCGAACCGGAGCTCAACGGCATCGCCGAGATCCGCGTGGCCGAGACCCTTGGCGCTCGCGAACGCATGGCGCGCAGCCTGCTCACCGATACCCTGTGGCGGGTCGGCTTGCTGGCGATTGCCGCGCTGGTGCTGGTGTGGCTGGCGGTTAGCGCCGCGCTGCGGCCGCTGGGCCGGCTCAGCGAGGCGGTGCAGGAGCGTGCGCCGGATGATCTCAGGCCGCTACCGCTGGTCAGCGTGCAGCGCGAACTGCGCCCGCTGGTGGTCGCGCTCAATGGCTTCACCGAACGCCTGCGCGGCCAGTTCGAACGCCAGGCACGCTTCATCGCCGATGCCTCCCACGAGCTGCGCACCCCGCTGGCGGCGCTGAAAGCGCGGATCGAGCTGGGCCTGCGCGAGGCGGATCCGCTTGCCTGGCGCAGCACTCTGGACGACGCCGGGCAGAGCACCGACAAGGTCATCCATCTGGCCAACCAGCTGCTCTCGCTGGCGCGCATCGAAAGCGGTGCGCAATCCATTGCCGAAGGCGGCGCGCAGCGCCTGGACCTGTCACAGCTGGCCCGTGAGCTGGGGCTGGCAATGGCGGCGCTGGCGCACAAGCGTGGCGTTGCGCTGGCCCTGGAAGCCGAGGCGCCGGTGTGGATCGACGGCGAGCCGACGCTGATCAGCGAGCTGCTGAGCAACCTGCTGGACAACGCGCTGGCGCATACCTTGAACGGCGGCAACGTGGTGCTGCGGGTGCTCGAGGGTGCCGTGCTGGAGGTGGAGGACGACGGCCCCGGCATTCCGGTCGCCGAGCATGACCGCGTCTTCGCGCGCTTCTACCGCCGCGATACCGGCGGCCATGGCGCCGGCCTGGGATTGGCCATCGTCGGCGAAATCGTTCGTGCGCACCGCGCCCAAATCAGCCTGGATCAGGGTGCGCTGGGCGGGCTGCTGGTGCGGGTGCGCTTCATACCGGCTGAGGGCTGACACCGGCGCCGGTTTCGCCGATCGCCGCCTCAGGCGCACAGACCACCTGGTTGCGACCGGCGTGCTTGGCGGCATACAGCGCCGCATCCGCAGTGGCCAGCAGCGCCTCTGCCGACGCGACGGTCGGCCCCAGCGTGGCGACGCCGAGGCTGATGGTCAGCGCCACCGCCTGGTCGCCGTAGCGCAGCTGCAGGCGCTCGATGTTCTGGCGGATCCGCTCGGCCAGCACAAACGCCTGGCGCTGGTCGGACGCCGGCAGCAACACGACGAACTCCTCACCCCCATAGCGCGCCGCGAGATCACCGGCACGCTGGCAATGCGCGGCGAGCACCGCCGCCACCTGCCGCAGGCACTCGTCGCCGAAAGGATGCCCATAGCCGTCGTTGACCCGCTTGAAGTGATCGATATCGGCCAGCAGTACCGACAGTGGGCTGCCGCTGCGTCTGGCGCGGCGTATCTCCTCGTCGAGCAAACGATCGAAACGTCGGCGGTTGGCCAGCTGCGTCAGCGCGTCGGTAGTGCTCAGACGCGTCAGTTCGGCATTGGCGGCCTCCAGCCCCTGCCTCACCTCCTCCAGCGCGCGGGTACGCTCATAGACCCGCGCCTCGAGCACCTCATTGGTGTGCAGCTGCAGGTCCAGCGCCTCCTGCTTGGCCTGCAGGTGCAGGGCACGTTCCTCGGCAAGCGTTTCCGAGGCCTGCAGTGCCAGCTGCTGCGCGGCGATACGCCGATTGCGTTCGACATTGATGCGTTCGGCCAGCGCCATGGAGAGCAGGACGAATTCGGTGAACATGCCGATCAGCTGGCCATTCAGCGTCCAGGCATTGAGCGGCAGGGTGCCGTTGAGTGCCAAGAGGTTGATCACCGTGAATCCCAGCAAGGTGCTCCAGGCGATGCTGAACAGCCGCGCCGACTGGTTGCCGCGCGCCCACAGATTGAGCGTCACCGCCATGGTCAGCACGCAGTGCAGCAGCGCGACGCTTTCCATGAACAGGTAACGCGCCAGCGTCGGCGCCAGCAGGATCGTCAGGGCGACCAGCCCCCAGTAGCAGGTCAGCGTGATGGACACTGCCCAGACCCAGCCGCCGTAGCGGCGGATGCCGAGAAAGCGCAGCGCGAAGAGCATCGGCGTGAAGAAGCACAGCGCCGCGGAAAGCCCATAGAAACGCGCCGACAGCTCGGGGATCTCCGGCCACAGGTAGAGCTGACCGAAACCGGTGATGGTCAGCACGTAGAACACGGCGCTCAGCAGATAGAGCACGTAGAGAAAATAGCTGCGGTCGCGGGTGAAGATCAGCAGGCTGCAGTTGTACAGCACGATCACCAGGATGCCGCCGAAGAACAGACTGACCAGGGTGACATCGCGCAGCTTGCCTTCGATCAGCTGCTTATCGTCGATCAGCTCCAGCGGCAAGGCGAGGATTTCTCTGGCCTGCAGCTGCATATAGACCACCACCGGCTCACCCGCAGGCAGCTCGAGCGGATAGACGAAATGGTGATCGGCCAGCGGACGAACGCTCAATGCCAGGGCATCGCCGGCCAGCATGGGCTGGCCCCAGCGGTCGCTGTCCGGGTAGTGCAGGCGTACCGCAACGCGGTCGAGCACCGGCCACTTCAGCAACAGATACCAGCGCTTAGCCTCGGCGCCCTCGTTGTACAGGGTGAAGCGCAGCCAGGCACCGTCGCGCTGCTTGCCGAGATTGGGCTTGGTCAACGCCTGCCACTGCAGATCGGCCGCCGCGATGTCGACGAAATCCGCTGCTGGCTCGCCAAGCAGATACTCCACCACGCCGACCTGCAGCGCCGCTTCGGTACGAGTCTGCAGCACGGACGTCTGCGGGGCCGCCGACACGCTGGCGATCCACGGCAAGGTGGTCAGGCAGGCTAGCAACAGCAAGAAGGTGCGAATCATGCGAGAGAGCCTCGTGGCGCTTGCACTGCCGGCAAAGTGCCAGCCAACCGGCGCCATTAATTAAGCACCGATGCGTGCATGATGCCACCTAGCCATCACGCTGTCCTGTCCCGAGCGACAGACTGCTTCCTTCAGCCCCGTCGGCGAGTCCAGAACTGCTGAACCAGCTCAAGCATTCCATCGGCCAGCAGGGCAACACCGGTTGCGTTGCGCTGGCTATGCAGCCCACTGGCGACATGCTCGTCGGAGCTACCGCGAATGCTGACGATGCTCTGACTGATCTCCTCACCGACCGAGCTCTGCTGGTCGACGGCCGCGGCGATCTGGCTGCTCATCGCACTGATTTCGTTGACCCGGCTGTTGATCCCACTGAGCGAATGCTCGGCCTGATCAGCATGGCTGACACTGTGCTCCGCCTGCTCGCGGCTGCGCTGCATCACGTCCACGGCTTCGCGGGCGCCAGTCTGCAACGAGCCGATCATCCGCTGGATATCAGTAGTCGCCAGGGATGTGCGTGAGGCCAGCTGGCGCACCTCGTCGGCGACAACGGCAAAGCCACGGCCCTGTTCGCCAGCGCGCGCCGCTTCGATCGCTGCGTTGAGCGCCAGCAGATTGGTTTGCTCGGCGATGCCGTGGATCACGTCGAGTACCCGGCTGATTTCCTGACTGTGGTTTTCCAGCTGGTGAATGACCTCAGCGGCCTGCTGAATATCAGCGGCCAGCCGGGTGATGCTGCTGCCGGTGCGGCCGACGACCTCACGTCCCTTGGCCGCTTCGCTGTCGGCACGCGCAGCCACCTCGGCGGTGCGCTGCGCATTCAGCGCAACCTCCTGCACGCTGGCGCTCATCTGCTGGATGGCAGTGGCGATCAAATCAGTCTCCTGCTGCTGGCGCGCGGCGCTCTGGGTGCTGCCATGCATGGCACCGAGCAGGTCGCGGGCGTGGTCGCTGAGCTGCCGGCTACTGTCGGCGATGCGACCGACCATGGCACCGGCCTCGGTTTCCAGCATTTTCATGGCAAATTCGATCTGGCCGATTTCGTCCCTGCGTCCGGTATAGATCAGTTGGCTGACCGGGTTGTCGCCGACTTGTCGGGCCTGCCGTGCCAGGCGCGACAACGGTAGCAGCGCCGTAGCCGCCGCCACGGCGGCAGCACCGCCAAGCGCAAGACCTGCCAGCGTTGCAGCGATTGGCGACGCAGCCAGCACGGTGCCCACGACCACTCCACCGGCCGCGCCAGCGGCGGCGAGCAGCGCCAGCCGTTCGCGCAGACCAACGCTGCTGCGTAGCGTCGGTGCGCCGCGGCCGTCACGCAGCTGCGCGTAAAGCGCCTCGGCCGCGCGAATCTGCTCGGGCTGCGGGCGGGTGCGTACCGACTGATATTCCTTCACCTTGCCGTTACGGCTGACCGGCGTGGCAAAGGCACTCACCCAATAGTGATCACCGTTCTTGCAGCGGTTCTTCACCATGCCCATCCACGAGCGGTTGGCCTGCAGCGTTTGCCAGAGATCGGCGAAGGCCGCTTCGGGCATGTCCGGATGACGCACGATGTTGTGCGGTTGGCCAAGCAACTCATCTTCGCTGAATCCGGATATCGCGACGAAATCGGGGTTGGCGTAGGTGATCGTGCCCTTCAGGTCGGTGGTGGAGAGAATATTCGCGGTGTCACCAACGACGACTTCGCGGCCGCTGACGGGTAGGTTGAGACGCATAGACAGATCTTCCTTGGAAATGGGTCTGAATACGCAAGGCTGGGTTGGCGCCGCTTCTAGTGGCGGCGCTCTCGATGGATGCGGTCAGCATCCTGTAGCAGCGGTGTGACGAATCGGCGTTCAGTCCTCCTCCTTTTCCCCCGCATCGGTTTCCAGCTGTTCAAGGAGATCGATCAGGCGTCGGCGCAATTGCCCAAGCTCCCGCGACTTGAACGAACGGCGGGTACGCTCCAGTACCTGGATGGTTTCTTCCAGGGCATCGCGCAAGGTTTGTTCGCTCAGCATTGGTTCTTCGTGCACTCATATGCAGGTTGGGTGCCGGTTCCGTCTGTGTGAACCGGCTGATTTCAAGCCAAAAAAAAAGACGCCCGGCGTGGTACATCCCTTGCGGGTGTCACGGCGGGCGCCTTAGCTATCAGGTCCGGTTGTCCTGAGCGGTAAAGCAACTTTCGCAAAATGCGAAACTGATGGCATTTTGCCTACGCCTGATCGCCGTAACAAGCCTGTCGATTCAGGCGTACACGCTAGCTCCGCCAATGCACCGTTGCGGTGCATCGCGGCGTGCATCAGCTGCGTCGGCGCGTCCAGAACTGCTGCACCAGTACCTCCATGCTGTTGGCCAGTTCGGCGACACCCGATGCGCTCTGCCGACTGCGCAAGCCGTTGGCGACGTGATGATCGGAACCGCCGCGGATGCTCACGATGTTCTGATTGATGTTCTCGCTGACCGCACTCTGCTGCTCGACCGCCGCGGCGATCTGCTGGCTCATTTCACTGATCTCAGTGACCCGGCTGTTGATGCCGTGCAGAGAGCGCGCCGCCTGAGCGGCGTGTTCGACGCTCTGCATAGCCTGCTCACGGCTGCGCTGCATCACTTCTACTGCTTGGCGCGCCCCGCCCTGCAGCGCGCCGATCATGCCGTTGATTTCCTGGGTCGACTGCTGGGTACGCGAGGCCAGATTGCGTACCTCATCGGCCACCACGGCGAACCCCCTGCCTTGCTCGCCGGCACGCGCCGCTTCGATCGCCGCGTTCAGCGCCAACAGGTTGGTCTGCTCGGCAATGCCACGGATCACGTCCAACACCTTGGTGATGTCGTTGCTGTGCGCTTCAAGCTCGTGGATCACATCGCCGGCCTGCTGGATATCCTGGGCCAGCTGGCCGATGGCGGCCCCCGTACGATTGACCACCTCAGTGCCGGTTGCGGTTTCACTATCGGCACGGCTGGCAGCTTCGGCGGTGCGCTGGGCGTTGTTCGCCACTTCCTGCACGCTGGCGGCCATCTGGTTGATCGCCGTAGCCACCTGATCGGTTTCGCTCTGCTGACGGGACGCGCTTTGCGTGCTGCTGTCCATTGCGCCTAGCAGCTCATGGGCATGCTGGCTGAGCTGGCGCGAGGCGTCGCCGATCCGGCCGACCATGGCGCCGGCCTCGGTTTCCAGCATTTTCATGGCAAAGGCGATCTGCCCGTACTCGTCACGGCGACCGGCGTAGATCAACTGACCCACCGGGTTGTCACCAACCTGGCGCGCCTGTTCGGCGAGCTGCTGCAAGGGCGCCAGCGCCAGATACGCCAAGCCACCGGCGCCCAAGGCGGCGGCCGCTGCGGTAGCCAGGGCGATGGCGACGCCAGCGCCGCCCAGCAGGCCGCCCGCAACGACGCATGGCGCTGCGCCCAACGCGGCGAACAATGCGACCCGACTGCGGGCACTCAGCGGCTTGCGGCGCAATGCGACCGGTGTGCGCTTGTCGCGCAACTGCGCATACAACCGTTCGGCGGCGGCAATCTGGGCCGGCTGCGGCTTGGTCCGTACCGACTGGTATTCCATGACCCGGCCATTGCGGCTGATCGGCGTGACGAACGCGCTGACCCAGTAGTGATCACCGTTCTTGCAGCGGTTCTTCACCATGCCCATCCAGGACCTGCCACCACGGACGCTGCCCCACAGATCGGCGAAGGCTTCGGTGGGCATGTCCGGATGCCGGACGATGTTGTGGTGCTGACCGATCAGCTCGCTTTCTTCGAAGCCACTGATCTTGATGAAATCCGGATTCACATAGGTGATGTCACCGTTGAGATCCGTGGTGGAGAGGATATTGGCGGTCTCGCTGAAGGAAACGTCGCGGCCGGTGACCGGAAGATTCATGCGCATGGCGGGTCTCGTGAGCAAGGCGAACGGTTGTTCTGTTCCGCCGAGGACGTCTCGATCGATGCACCACAGTGCTTCGTGCGTTCCTTGCCTTGCTCGCCTTGCGACGATGTCCCTGCTCTAGACGGCCAAGCGGGTCTCTGTATCGTTTTTGTTGTTATGCGACGGGGCACAAAAAAGCGCCAGCAACGACTCACCTCCTGCGGTGATCCCTGTTGGCGCTTCGTTCGTCAGGCCCCTGGCCCTGTCCGAGCAGCATGCCTTCATGCCTGAAGACTGGTGCCATAATGCTATCAGGCAGGACGACCCACAATGCGACTGAAGTCCTAGGCCTTTGGTCGGTTTTTCTGGCCATTGAGGGGCACGGATCCTGTACAACCGAATCATCATGCACAATTTCTGAACAATAAAATCCGGGACTGCTGCACGCAACCACTGTCAACCGAACCGGTCCTAGCAATGGGCGCGGAACTAACGGATCGGATAGACGGGTCCGTAAGCTTCGGGCTGTTCCCGAGCCGGGCGCCTGCTAGACTCAAGTTCCGCGCAGACTCACAAGGGATGCCCGGGAATCCGAAAACAACCAAAAAGGAGTGCATCCATGAAAGGCAAATCCTTGGCATGGATCTTTACCGCTGCTCTGGCGGGAACCGGCCTGAGCGGAGTGGTACAGGCGCAAGAGAAGTTCGTCACCATCGGCACTGGCGGCCAGACCGGCGTTTATTACGTTGCCGGGCAATCGATCTGCCGCTTCGTCAACCGCAATGCGGAAAACATCAAGTGCAACGCCCCGGCCAGCGGCGGCGGCGTAGCCAACGTCAACGGCCTGCGCAGTGGCGAATTCAACTTCGGCATCATGCAGTCCGACCACCAGTACAAGGCAATGGAAGGCGTCGCCCCCTTCGAGAAAGAAGGGAAAATGGACGACATCCGTGCAGTCTTCTCCCTGCAGAGCGAGGTTTTCACCGTACTCGCCCGCCGCAGCGCCAACATCAAGGGCCTCGACGACCTCAAGGGCAAGCGCGTCAACATCGGCAACCCCGGTTCCGGCCAGCGCGACACCCTCGAAGAGATCATGAAGGTCAAAGGCTGGGACCAGTCGGTGTTCTCCCTGGCCGCCGAGCTGAAGCCGGCCGAACAGGCCAGCGCGCTGGGCGACAACAACATCGATGCCATGACCTACTTCGTCGGCCACCCCAATGGCGCGATCCAGGAAGCGACCACCACCACCGATGCGGTGCTGGTGCCGATTACCGGTCCTGAGATCGACAAGCTGCTGGAAGAGAAGAGCTACTACACCAAGGCCGAGATCCCGGGCGGCCTGTACAAGGGCAACGACCAGGCGACCCAGTCCATCGGTGGCAAGGCCGTGCTGTCCACCACTTCCAAGGTCGATGCCGAAGTGGTCTACCAGCTGGTCAAGTCGGTGTTCGAGAACATCGAGCGCTTCCAGCGCCTGCATCCGGCATTCAAGGATCTGAAGCCGGAAGAGATGATCGAAGTCGGCCTGAGCGCGCCTCTGCATGAAGGCGCGGAGCGTTACTACAAGGAACGCGGCTGGTTGTAAGGCTCGCCAGGGCTGCCTCGCTGAGGCGGCCCTGATCGCTGCGATGCCACGCTGAGAACCCGTGCGCCGGTTGGCCACGGGTTTTCGCGGTTCCGTTACCTGAAAAAACAGGCCTCATTTCATGCAAGACAAACAACTGTCCACCGAGGAACTGATCGCCCAGGATGTCGGCGCGCGCTCACCTGCGGGGCCGATGGCCGCAGTCATCGCCGGGCTTGCGTTGCTCTGGTCGCTGTTCCAATTGTGGATCGCCTCGCCACTGCCGTTCGTCCTAGGCTTCGGCGTGCTCAACGACACCGAAACCCGCTCGATTCACTTGGCGTTCGCCCTGTTGCTGGCCTTTCTCGCCTACCCCGCATTCAAACGTTCGCCGCGTGATCGCGTACCGCTGGTCGACATCGCCCTTGGCCTGGTCGCCGCAGCCAGTGCGGCCTACCTGTTCATCGCCTATTCGCAGCTGGCGCAGCGCCCCGGCAACCTGACCACCATGGATCTGGTGACCGCCTGCATCGGTATTCCCCTGCTGCTGGAAGCCACGCGCCGTGCGCTCGGCCCACCCTTGGCGATCATCGCCCTGGTATTTCTCGTCTATAGCGTCGCCGGCCCGTGGATGCCTGGCCTGCTGGCCCATCGCGGCGTCAGCTTCACCGCCCTGGCCAACCACCAGTGGATCACCACCGAAGGCGTCTTCGGCATCGCGCTGGGCGTGTCCACCAGCTTCGTCTTTCTCTTCGTGCTGTTCGGCGCCCTGCTCGAACGCGCCGGAGCCGGGCATTACTTCATCCAGCTGGCTTTCAGCATGCTCGGACATTTCCGTGGCGGTCCGGCCAAGGCCGCCGTGGTGGCCTCCGGCATGACCGGCCTGATCTCCGGTTCGTCGATCGCCAACGTGGTGACCACCGGTACCTTCACCATCCCGATGATGAAGCGCACCGGCTTCTCGGCAGAAAAGGCCGGCGCAGTGGAAGTGGCCTCCTCGGTCAACGGCCAGATCATGCCGCCGGTGATGGGTGCCGCGGCGTTCCTGATGGTCGAGTACGTTGGCATTCCCTATGTGGAAGTGATCAAGCATGCCTTCCTGCCGGCACTGATCTCCTACATCGCGCTGATCTACATCGTCCATCTGGAGTCGATGAAACTCGGCTTGCAGGCCCTACCGCGAGCCAACGTCGCCAAACCCTGGATGCAGCGTCTGATCGGCTTCGTCTTCGGCGCCGCGTTGATTTCCGGCTTGTCCCTGGGCGTCTATTACGGCCTCGGCTGGCTCAAGCCGCTGCTCGGCGACTCGGCGCTGTGGGTAATCGGCGCGCTGCTGGCAGTGGTCTATCTCGGCCTGCTGAAGATCGCCGCGAGCAACCCGCCGCTGCCTCATGAAGACCCGAACATGCCGCTGGAAAAGCTGCCGGAAACCCGTCCGGTACTGCTCTCCGGCCTGCATTTTCTGCTGCCGGTGGTGGTGCTGGTCTGGTGCCTGATGATCGAGCGTCTGTCGCCCGGCCTCTCGGCCTTCTGGGGCTCGGTGATGCTGGTGATCATCCTGCTGACCCAGCGCCCGCTGCTGTCGTGGATGCGCCATGACCGCAGCCACCCGGACGGCACCTTCATGGACGGCGTGATCGACCTGCGCGAAGGCCTGATCGCCGGCGCACGCAACATGATCGGCATCGGTATCGCCACCGCAGCGGCCGGCATCATCGTCGGTGCCGTGTCGCAGACCGGCGTCGGCCTGGTCCTCGCCGATCTGGTCGAACTGCTGTCGATGGGCAACCTGCTGCTGATGCTGCTGCTCACCGCGTTCCTCAGCCTGATCCTCGGCATGGGCCTGCCAACCACCGCCAACTACATCGTGGTGTCCAGCCTGCTGGCGCCGGTGATCGTGGCGCTGGGGCAGCAGAACGGCCTGATCGTGCCGCTGATTGCGGTGCATCTGTTCGTCTTCTATTTCGGCATCATGGCTGACGTGACACCACCAGTGGGCCTGGCCTCGTTCGCAGCGGCGGCTGTGTCCAAGGGCGACCCGATCCGAACCGGGGTGACGGCTTTCTACTACAGCCTGCGCACCGCGGCGCTGCCGTTCCTGTTCATCTTCAACACCGACCTGCTGCTGATCGGCGTGGACTTCTGGCACGGCGTGCTGATCTTCATCGTGGCGACCATCGCCATGCTGGTGTTCGCCGCTGGCACCCAAGGCTACTTCCTGGTGCGCAGCCGCTGGTACGAAAGCGTGCTGCTGTTGCTGGTCGCCTTCACGTTGTTCCGCCCGGGATTCTGGATGGACATGATCCACGACCCTTACCAGGAGATTCCGCCGGCGCAGCTGGTCGAGGCCCTGGGCAACGTCGACGAGGACAGTCAGCTGCGCCTGCGCGTGCTGGGCGAAGACGCCGTGGGTGACCCGCGCGAATTCGTCCTGTTGCTGGCGATCCCGGACGGCGCCTCGGGCGAGGAGAAGCTGGAGAAGATCGGCCTGCTGACTTACGAAGAGGACGGCAAACTGCTGGTCGACAGCGTCACCTTCGGCAGCCCGGCGGCCGAGGCCGGTCTGGAGTTCGATCAGCAGATCCTCTCGGTGCGCGCACCGACCGATCGCTGGCCGAAGGAGCTCATGTGGGCACCGGGCTTCCTGCTGTTCGCGCTGATCGTCTGGATGCAGCGGCGTCGCAGGCAACGCTGATCCCGTCGGCGCCAGGCACCTGAAAACCCCGGCCATGCACAAGCGTGGCCGGGGTTTTTCTTTGTCCGGAAAATGCTATCGCTGACTAGCGCCGCCGCGCGCTGGACGGCGCAGTCCTGGCGTCCGGTCGCTTAGCCGAAGAACCAGTAGCACACGCTGATCGCCGCGATGATCCCGGCCAGATCCGCCACCAGCGCGCAACCCACCGCATGACGCGCCCGCTGGATGCCCACCGCACCGAAATACACCGCCAGCACATAGAAGGTGGTTTCGGTACTGCCCTGTACCGTCGCGGCCACCAGCGCCGGGAAGCTATCCACACCCTGGCTTTGCATCGTTTCGATCAGCATCGCCCGTGCCGCACTGCCCGAGAACGGCTTGACCAGCGCCGTGGGCAAGGCATCGACGAAGCGCGTATCCCAACCCAGCGCCTCGACCAGCCAACGGATGCCTTCAAGACCAAGATCCAACGCGCCGGATGCCCGCAGCGCGCCGATGGCGCAGAGCATGGCAATCAGATAGGGCAAAAGACTTTTGGCGACGTCGAAGCCCTCCTTCGCCCCCTCGACGAACGCCTCGTATACCTGCACCTTGCGCAGCGCGCCGACGACCAGGAAGGCGATGATCAGGCCGAACAGGGTCAGGTTGCCGAGCAACGACGACAGCGAGGCCAGGGCGGTCGCCGACAGCCCGGCGAGCAGCGCCATGAAGCCACCGAGCAGCAACGCGCCAGGGATGAAGTAGGCCAGCACCACCGGGTCCCACAATCGCAACCGCTGCATCAGCGCAACGGCCAGCAGGCCCGCCAGCGATGAGGCACTGGTGGCCAGCAGAATCGGCAGAAACACCAGGGTCGGATCGTCCGCGCCCTGCTGCACGCGATACATGAAGATCGATACGGGCAACAGGGTCAACGAGGAGGTATTGAGCACCAGAAACAGGATCTGCGCATTGCTGGCCACGCTTGGCAGTGGGTTGAGTTCCTGCAATGCGCGCATCGCCTTGAGACCAATCGGCGTGGCGGCATTGTCCAGCCCCAGGCCGTTGGCAGCGAAATTGAGTGTGATCAGTCCCAGCGCCGGATGGCCTGCGGGCACTTCAGGCATCAGACGACGGAACAATGGCCCGAGCAGGCGCGCCAGCAGCTCGATCAGCCCGGCCTTTTCGGCGATACGCAGAAAGCCCAGCCACAGGGTCAACGTGCCGAACAGCACGATCATCACTTCCACGGCCAGTTTCGCCATGGCGAACAGGCTTTCTACCAATGCCGCAAACACAGCAGGATCGCCACCGATCAGCCAGCGCCCCAGGGCGGCAACCGCGGCAACCAGAAAAAAGCCCAGCCAGAGGCCGTTGAGCATGTCGTTCTCCCGTCAAAGCTGGACGCGATGATAGCGGTGCCAGACGGCAGGGGTCACCCGCAGAACGGGTAGCAATCGCAGAAGGGAGTTGGAGGTGTGACGATAGGAATGCGTCGAGGTTATTGCTGCACGCCAGGGGTGAAACCACCCCTGGCCGCAGCCACACAGAACCCGGTCCGATGAAGGGGGTACTCCCTGTACCCCTAGGTCACTCCGCAAGCAGAACAACCCGACCCCCTGGTTCCCCCCGCTGAGGGGTGAGCGCGCAAAGCCTCACGCTCTGCGCCGCTCTGGATCATCTTCGATTGCCGAACATGACCCGGCGAATATGGCTTCCTATGCCGTTGCCTCTCCAGAATGCAGCCGCCCTTGCGGGCGGCCATCGATGCATCAAACGCGCGGTCCGCGACCGCGGCCGAAGATCAGCGATGCCACGAACAGCACCAGGAAGACTACGAACAGGATCTTGGCGATACCCGTTGCGGTGCCTGCGATACCACCGAAGCCCAGTACCGCAGCGATGATGGCGATGATCAGGAATGTAATAGCCCAACTCAGCATGGTGTGACTCCTCTTGGTTCAGGAACGGTTCTCAGCGGATCAGATCAGCCCGATCAGCATCGATTTCTTTACGCATCCCTGCTGGCTCGCTTGCACGTCCCCTTCGTTGCTCAAAACACCCAGCGCTGCTCGGCAGGCGCCTGGCGATAGTCGATGGTTTGCGGCTGTTGGCCGGTCCGCGTGAGCTCAATAGGTTGAGCGTCATACATGCCGATTCGTTCCGCAGAATTCTGTTGCGCCTGGCTGAGCGGTTGTGACATTGGGCGCTCGGCCCCCATGATCAGCATGACTACCGCAGCCGAGAGGAAACCCTTGCTGGCTAATGAAAAGCGGCCTTGGCGATTCATCCTCAACTCCTTCTAAGCGTGGCGACATTGTTTCGTTGCTAGGGTTATTGCAGGGGCCGTGCCAAGCCGAACGGCGCTATAAAATTCTTATAAATCAATTACTTAAGTATTTAACAAGCGCCGCCCGCAACTCAATTTGCATGAGAGCCCCCAGCGGCCCGGGCGTTTTGCACGACCATTAATGGCGAGCGTCCTTCAACTGGCGCATCCGCTCATGGCACGCTCGCAACTTGGGCAGCTCGATGGCCAGCAAGGCGCGGACATCCGGCTCGGCAGCGCCAATGGCGTCCTCGAAGGCGCGCAGGATGTGCGCTTCGGTCTGCTCCAACTGGTCGACGTAGGCGGTATCGTGATCGCCGATGCGCGAGCGCGCGTCGGCGTAGAGTTCGCGCATGCGGCCGGTCAAGGTTCCACCTTGCGACGGCTGCTCGTGATGAGCAGCGACTTTCACGCTCAGCGCCTGGATGATCTGTGTCTTGGCCTGGGCCAGGTCACGAAACAGGTGCTGCAGCTGCACGTCCTTTGCTTCCTCGGCGGCGTGCTGGTAGAAACGCTGCCCGTCGCGGGTCAGTTCGATGAGCTCGTTAAGCTGATTCATGGACTGGTTCATGGGACCTCCTGCTTGAATTTGCGGCTGCGCCTGCGGCCCAAGGCGGGAAACGACGCGCTTTTCCTAGGGTCGCAAGGCCCATGCCAGCGGGGCCTGCAAGGCAAACGGAGGCAAATCAGCTACTTGCAGTGAGGCATCGATAGCGGCGGAATGCAGCATGCAGGAAAGCCGTGTCTGCACCGTGCAACTTGCAAGGCTTTTCAGAGACTAAAGCACTCGCCAGCAACGCAACGGCGCGTTCCAGCGCTCGAAACGCCATAATCGAAATTTTCAGCGACCGAATTCGCCTTTTTTGATGGGAGCATCCATGGACCAAACGACGGACAACGGCGGACGCATCCTTCTGGTGGATGACGAAGCGGCGATCCTGCGTACCTTCCGCTACTGCCTGGAGGACCGTGGCTATACGGTGATGACCGCAGCCAGCGCAGCCCAGGCCGAGGCCATCCTGCAGCGCCAGGTGTTCGATCTGTGCTTTCTGGATCTGCGCCTGGGCGAAGACAACGGCCTGGATGTACTGCAGCAGATGCGCATGCTGGCGCCCTGGATGCGCGTGGTGATCGTCACCGCCCACTCGGCGGTGGACACCGCCGTCGATGCGATGCAGGCCGGCGCGGCCGATTACCTGCTCAAGCCCTGCAGTCCTGAACAGCTTCGCCTGTCCGCCGCCAAGCAGCTGGAAGTGCGCCAGATGGCTGCCCGCCTGGAAGCGCTGGAAGGCGAGATCAAACAGCGCAGCGACGCTCTGGGCTCGCACAGTCCGGCGATGATGGCCGTGCTGGAAACCGCACGCCAGGTCGCCGACACCGACGCCAACATCCTGATCCTCGGCGAATCGGGCACCGGCAAAGGCGAACTGGCACGCGCGATCCACACCTGGAGCCGACGTTCGAAGAAGGCCTTCGTCACCATCAACTGCCCGTCACTATCAGCCGACCTGATGGAAAGCGAGCTGTTCGGACACAATCGCGGTGCCTTCACCGGAGCCACCGAAAGCACCTTGGGGCGGGTCAACCAGGCCGACGGCGGCACGCTGTTTCTCGACGAGATCGGCGACTTCCCGCTGGCCCTGCAACCCAAGCTGCTGCGCTTCATTCAGGACAAGAAATACGAACGGGTCGGCGATCCGGTCACGCGCCGCGCAGACGTGCGCATTCTCGCAGCGACCAACCTGAACCTCGAAGAGATGGTGCGCGAAGGCAAGTTCCGCGAGGATCTGCTCTATCGCCTCAACGTCATCACCCTCAATCTGCCGCCGATGCGCGAACGGCCGGAGGATGTGCTTGCCCTGGCCGAACGTTTCCTCGCTTCGTTCGTGAAAAACTACGGCCGCCCGGCACGTGGCTTCAGCGATGCCGCGATTGCGGCGCTGAAGACCTATCGCTGGCCGGGCAACGTCCGCGAGCTGCGTAACGTCGTGGAGCGCGCGAGCATCATCTGCCCGCAGCAGATGATCGAGGTCAGCCACCTGGGCCTCGGTGAGCAGGTTGGCAGCAATGCGCCACGCATCGGCGAACCGCTGAGCCTGGAGGCACTGGAAAAAGCGCATATCGCCGGCGTGCTGAGCACCAGCGACACGCTCGAGCAGGCTGCCCGCATCCTTGGTATCGACGCCTCAACCCTCTACCGAAAACGCAAGCAGTACGGCCTATGAAACTCCAGATGAAGCTGCGGACCCGATTATTCCTCGGGTTCTCGGCCTTGATGACGGTCGCCCTGCTCGGCCTGCTGCTGGCACTGGTCAGCGTGATGCAGATGGCCAAGAGCCAGGAACAGCTGATCCGCAACAACTTCAGCATCATCGAGATCAATCAGCAGCTACGTCAGGCGCTGGGCAACCACCTCATCGTCATGCTGGCCGAGGATCACAACCTCGATGCGTTGGACGCAGTGCGTCAGACCTTTCAGCAAACCCTCGAGCGCGGCATCGCCGAAGCCAGTGACGACACCGACCGTCAGGCCTTCCAGGCAGTTGCCAGCGCCTACGCCAGATTCATCGAAGAGCTCGATGCAGCGCGACACCAGAGCTGGACGCTGCTGGAGGACAATTCGCTGAGCCAGGCCTTCAATCAGGTACGCAGCCTGATGAGCGACATGCAGCGCGCGGCCTACGACAAGATTCGCGACACCGAGCTGCGTAGCCGCGATCGCGCTTCGCTGCTGGCAGGACTGCTGGGCCTGACCGCGATTGCCGTGCTGCTGATTGGCTTCATCACCGCACACAGTTTTGCGCGGCGCTTCGGCGAGCCGATCGAACGGCTGTCCGCAGCGGCCGACCAGATCGGGCGCGGCGATTTCAACATCTCCCTGCCGACACCGCCGATCGCCGAGCTGTCGTCCCTGAGCCGGCGCTTCGGTCTGATGGCGCAGGCCCTGCACGAGTTCAAGCAAACCAATGTCGAAGCACTGGTCAACGGCCAGCAGCGTCTGCAGGCCCTGCTCGACAGCATCGACGACGGCCTGTTGATCATCGACCGTGACGGACGCCTGGAGCACGCCAACCCGGTGGCGCAGCGCCAGCTCGCCTGGGAAAACGAACACCTGGGTTCCACGCTGGGCGAAGCGCTGGGCCATCCGGAACTGGACAACGCCGCGCGCCAGGTGCTGGACGACAAGTCGCTGTCCGATCCACCCGAGGATCTGATCATCGAAGCCGACGGCGAACGCCGCCTGCTGGCCTGGCGCATCAGCCCGGTCAGCCATCACGACGGCAGCATCAGCGGTGCGGTCATGGTTCTGCACGATGTCACCGATCAGCGCACCTTCGAGCGCGTGCGCAACGAATTCGTGCTGCGCGCCTCCCACGAACTGCGCACGCCGGTCACCGGCATGCAGATGGCCTTCAGTCTGCTGCGCGAACGCCTGCGCTACCCGGCCGGCAGCCGCGAGTCGGACCTGTTCGATACCGTGCACGAGGAGATGCAGCGCCTGGTGCGGCTGATCAACGACCTGCTGAACTTCTCGCGCTACCAGAGCGGCCAGCAGAAGCTCGAGCTGGAGCAGTGCGACATCCCCGAGCTGCTCGAGGCTGCCCGTCAACGCTTCGAGGTGGCGGCCAACGAGCAGGACGTGCAGCTCAAGCTGGAGCTGCAACAACCGTTGCCAACGCTGATGCTGGACCGCCAGCAGATCGAACGGGTTATGGACAACCTGCTCAGCAATGCCCTGCGCCATACGCCGAAGGGCGGCGAGGTGCGACTGCTGGCCCGCCACCATGGCGAACGGATGATCCTCAGTGTCGAGGACAACGGCGAGGGCATTCCCTACAGCCAGCAGGCGAGAATCTTCGAGCCATTCGTGCAGATCGGCCGACGCCGTGGCGGCGCCGGACTGGGGCTTGCCTTATGCAAGGAGATCGCTCAGCTGCATGGTGGTCGCATCGGCGTGCATTCGCGGATCGGCCACGGCACCATCTTCTACGTCGCGCTGCCGATCTGAGCGCACCTTCGAGGAAAGCCCATGCCGAGCCTGAACCCCAGCCCCGAGCAGCTCGCCGATTACGCGGCGTCGATGCCATCCGGGGTTCCGATCCTGATGCTCAACCTGTTGCGCTATAACGACCAGGCAACCTATCCGGCGGGCAGCCCGCACAGCCCCTGCAGCGGCCGCGAAGCCTATGCGCGCTACAGCCGGGTGGCGCTGGCCAAGGTGCAGGCCAGCGGCGGCGCGGTCGAGGTTCGCGCCAAGGCCCATGCGGCGCTGATCGCCCCGCCTGACGAGCAATGGGATGACCTGCTGCTGGTCAGCTATCCATCCAAGGAAGCCTTTCTGGCGATGATCGGTGACCGCGACTATCAGGCCGCTGCCGAGCATCGCAGCGCGGCGCTGGCAGACTCCCGGCTGATCGGCACCACCGCCTACTGAGCTCAGCGCTTCGCCTGGTTGGCGAGCACCTGCAACATCGCAGCGGTTTCGGCATCAGGCTCGCCGTCGAAACGCGCCGGCCGATACTTCATCTGAAAGGCCGCGATGACGTTGCGCGTTTCGGCATCCAGATGCCCGTGCCGTGGGACCCGGTAGCCCTGAGCAACCAAGGCATCCTGATACCAGACGACCGGCGGCAGGCCCTCGGATGCATAACGCATCTGTTCCACGGCTACCGCGCCAGCCTCGGGCCAGGGCACCAGACCTTCGTCGGCGAGACGCTTCCACGGAAACAGCGGCCCCGGATCGACCTTGCGCTGCGGGGCAATGTCGCTGTGGCCGATGATGGCCCCCGGCTTGAGTTCATGACGCGCCATGATGTCCTTGAGCAGAACCACCAGCGCGTCGATCTGTGCGTCGGAGTAGGGATGCCAGAGCCGGCGTCCGTCGGCGCTTTCGACGTAGCCGCGATTGACCAGTTCGATGCCGATCGAGGTGGCGTTGAGCCAGGTGCGGTCATTCCATTCGCTTTCACCGGCATGCCAGGCACGCCGGTTCTCGTCCACCAGCCGGTAAATGGTCGCCGGTGATTCGCCAATCAGGTAGTGACTGCTGACGTCGCGACCGCTGAGCAGCTCCAGCGAACGCGGCAGATCGGCTGAGGTGTAGTGCAGCACGATGAACTGGCTGCGGCTGTCATGGCCGATCGAACTATGACTGGTGTCGATACGCGGGCCACTGGCGCAGCCGGCCAGCAGCAAGAGCATCAGGATGGCGGTGATGGCTTTCATCGGGACGACCTCTGTGTCGACGGCGAAATGACGCAGATGCGCAGCAGCTCGGGCCAGTGCGAAGAAGGGTCGTGATTATACCGGGCGATCCGCCAGTGGCCATGCCGGCCGGTCAGGCCAGCTCGACGCGATTGCGACCCGCGTTCTTGGCGCGGTAAAGCGCGCCGTCAGCCCGCTCGAATGCACGCTCGGTGGTATCGTCCTCGCCGAATGCGGTTAGGCCAGCGGACAGGGTGATGACGATGCGCTCGCCCTTGAAGTGAAACGGACAATTGCTGATCGAATCGCGCAGCGCATCCATCAGCTGCTGCCCCGCCTCGTAAGGGGTGTTGGGGAGCAGCACGACGAATTCCTCTCCACCGAAGCGGGCGATGAAGTCGGTCTTGCGCAGGCGCTTGCGCAATTCACTGCCGATGATCTTCAGCACTCGGTCACCCGCCAGGTGGCCGTAGCCGTCATTGACCCGCTTGAAGTGATCGACGTCCAGCACGGCCAGCAGCAGGTCGCCGCCGTAGCGCTGCCAGCGGGCAAACTCGAGATCCAGACGCTCGTTCCAGGCCGCACGGTTGGGTAGCCCGGTCAGCGGGTCCTGCAGCGCCTTCTGCCGCTGCTCTTCCAGATGGCCGCGCAGGCCGCGCGCGGCCTGTTCGAGACTGCCGACCCGACTGACCAGTTGCTGCAGACGCTCGCCGAGCTTCTGCTCCTGCTGGCTACGCTGCTGGCGATAGGTATCCACCGTATCCAGCAGCCCGTCCAGGCGCGCCTCCACCACCTTCTTCAGACTGGTCAGATCAGTGGCCTGACGCATGCTGTGCTGCAGACCACCCACCTGCTCGCGCAGCTCCTCGTCCAGCGCCTGCGCCGCATCGCGCCCTTCGCTGTGGCCTTGGTGCGCGGCGAGCAGATTCTCCTGCATTGCCGAGAGACGCTCGTTCAACGTCTGCAGATAGCTTTCGAAATCCCGCTGGCCCTGATCACTGAAGGCAATCATCAGCATCGCCAGGTCGTCCAGCACCGGCACCAGCTCGTACCAGTTCAGTCCGTGCTGGATACGCGCACGCAGCGTCTGCAGCTGCGGCTGGTGTTGTTCGGGCAGATGCAGATTGTCGAGCAGATTGCTGAGCGTCGCCTCCACGCGATCAGCCACAACGCTGAAGGCCGGCTCGGGGGAGTCCGGCAGAGCGTAGGCGGACTCCGGCGGCAGCGGCTCGGCCACTGGCGCCAGCTCGGCATCGGCATCGGCATCGGCCCCAGCTTCGACCGCGTCCGCGTCGGGCTCGGCCGCTGATGAAACGGGCTCGACTGCCTGCTGCTCGTCGTTCGCCGGCTCGGCCAAGATTGGCGCCACGACCGCCACGACCGCTTCGGTCGCGGCGGACGCAACGGCCGTCTCGCCACCGACAACCGCCTCGGCCGCGAGCGTCACCTCTGCGGGAGCTGACAGCCCAGCCGGAATCGCCGTCTCGAGCGGGATCGCCGCCAACTGGCTGTCCCGGCCACCGAACAGGCGCTTCAGAAATCCACCCTGCTGCGGCGCGGCATCCTCCTGCAGCGTCAGCACCTGGCCTTGCAAAACACTCAACTCACCAAGCAGCCCCGGCAGCTCGCGGAGCTGAGCGGCGCGCTGGTCCAGCTGTTTGGCAAAGCGCTTGATAGGCTTGCGCAGTTCCGGCGGAGGCGAGAGTGCCAGCAGCTGGGCGACCAGGCGATGCAGTGCCTCGGTCAACCGCACCGCGCGCTCCTGCCGATACCGCTCGGAATCGAGTACGGCCTTTTCCAGACGCGGCACCAACTGGCTGAGGCCATCGTCCAGATCGCCCTCGCGCAGCACCTCACGCATCGCATGCAGACAGCGCTCGACCGCGGGGTCGGCACCTTCCACCGCCAGACTGCTGCGCACCAGACTGCGCCGTAGCAGATCCACGCGCTGTTCCCAGCGGGCTTCCAGCTGGTCCTGGCGCTCGACGAGCTGAAGATACTTTTCCTTCCAGCGTTCGGCTTCTTCGCTCATTTCGTGTCTTTCACCTGAACCGGCAAGGAATCGGCCTGCAGCGAATCAGGCAGTCTGATCTCGACGGCCACCGGCAGGTGATCGGAAATCGGCAATGCCAGCACATCGACGCGCTCGAGCGTCAGGCTGGGGCTGAGCAGGATGTGGTCCAGACAGCGCTGCGGTCGCCAGCTCGGAAAGGTCGCTTCGATCTGCGGCGCCAGAAGGCCGAGATCACGCAGCGGCGAATTTTCCAGCAGATCGTTGGCGTGGGTATTCATGTCACCCATCAGGACCTGATGGCGGTAGCCGCCGATCAGCTCGCGAATGTAGGCCAGCTGGCGCGTCCGCGCCCCGCCACCCAGCGCCAGGTGCATCATCACCACCACCAGCGCGTCCGGCCCCTCGCCGAAGCGCAGCAGGATCGCCCCACGCCCCGACGGCCCGGGCAACGGATGATCTTCCAGACCCTGAGGTTCGAGACGACTGAGCACACCATTGCTGTGCTGGGCGAACCGCCCGAGATTGCGGTTGAGCTGCTGATACCAATAGGGAAACGCACCCAAATGAGCCAGGTGCTCGACCTGATTGACGTAGCCGGAACGCAGGCTGCCGCCGTCGGCCTCCTGCAGCGCCACCAGATCGTAGTTGCCAAGCACCTCACCGATGCGCTGCAGATTGCCCGCCCGCCCCGGATGGGGCAGCAGATGCTGCCAGCTGCGCGTCAGGTAATGGTGGTAGCGCTCGGTACTGATGCCGACCTGGATGTTGAAGCTGAGCAGCCGCAACCGCCCGTCCGACGGCAGACCGCTACTGGCCAGGCAGTGCGCGTTGACGCGCGCCTTGCCGGGTCCGGCATGGCGCGGCGCGCTCCAACGACGCAGCATTTCGGCTTACCGCGCCGCGCGTTCTTTTTCGATGAGGAAGTCGGCCACCTGCAAGGTGCGCTCCGGGCCGCCGGACGAGCCGAGATCGAAACGATACTTGCCGTTGACGATCATCACCGGCACACCGGTGATCTGATACGCCATGCCGAGTTTTTTGGCCTGCTCTACGCGACCACGCACACCGAACGAGTTGTAGGCTTTCAGAAAGGCCTGCTTGTCGATGCCGTGACCGGCAAGGAAATCAGCCATTTCGTCAGGCGTGGCGAGCTTCTTGCGCTCCTGATGGTAGGCAGCGAAGACCGCATCGTGGACCTTCGGCTCCACGCCCATCGATTCCAGCGCGATAAACAATTGTCCGTGTACGTTCCAGATCCCGCCAAACATCGCCGGGATGCGCTTGAACTGCACGTCCTCGGGCAGCTGCTCGACCCAGGGCTTGATCACCGGCTCGAACTGGTAGCAGTGCGGGCAGCCGTACCAGAACAGCTCGACCACCTCGATCTTGCTCGGGTCGGCGACTGGCACCGGGCTGCTCAGCTCGACATATTCCTTGCCGGCCTGAAACTCCGCTGCCTGGGCTGCAGCACCGAACAGGCTGGCAGCGGCAAAAATGGCAGTGAGTAGGAAATTGCGCATGAAGTACTCCTGTTTACGACGGACCGATGGCGCAACAGGCTGCAGCAAAACGCCGGGACTCGCCAGCGTTTTTCATCTGCCCATGCCGCGCCGTGACGAAGGTGGCGTAGCCAGCCCCCTAAACGCAGAAGGGCGTCCGGACTATTGGCCCGGACGCCCTTCTCGATCAGCCTACTGTCGCGATCAGTGCAGGCCCTGGATGTAGCTGGACAGCGCTTCGATGTCCTTGTTGCTCAGCTTGGCGGCAACGCCACGCATGATCATGCTGTCGCCGTCGTTGGTGCGGTTGCCTTCACGGAAATCGGTCAGCTGCTTGGCAGTGTAAGCCGCATGCTGGCCACCCAGTTTGGGGAAACCGGCCAGGTCGTTGCCGACACCGTTGGGCGCGTGGCAACCGGTGCAGGCCGGCATGCCCTGATCCAGCTTGCCGCCGCGGAACAGTTTCTCGCCCTGCTTTGCCAGAGCCGGATCGGTATAGCCGACGCTGCCCTTCTGGCTGGAGAAGTAGGCGGCGATGTCTTGCAGATCCTGATCGCTCAGCGGGTCGAGCATGCCGGTCATTTCCAGCACCTTGCGGCCGACGCCTTCCGGAGCACCCGGGGTGCTGCCGGCCTTGATGTCCTGCAGTTGCTTGAGCAGATAGCGCTCGCCCTGGCCGGCGAGTTTCGGGAAGTTCGGCGCCGGGCTGTTGCCGTCCGCACCGTGGCAGGCGCCACACATTGCAACTTTGCCCTGACCAGCTTCGGCGTCTCCAGCCGCGTGGGCCATACCGGTGATGCCAAGGGTCAACAGCAGACTCACGAGTACTTTGTTCATCAGCTAATCCAACTACGGCTAAGGGTTTGAAAGGGAATTCATCGGGTCGCGCATGGCAATCGAGCCGGGCGACGCTCGTTATAGTGGCACGCTTGGCATTCGCATCAGGGCGGCGCTACCGCCGCACAGGCATCCGGATCCGTCCGAACCCTACGCGCAGCACGATATCAGGCCAAAGCGCACATAAAAACTGCGGCATTATATACTCCCGTTTCTGAAACGGAAACGAACCATTGCCGCACCCGTGGCACTCACCGGAACGACCATGCTACCGAAAAACCCGATTCTCGGCCTTTGCCAACAGGCCACCTTCATGATCAGCGCCGCCAAGGTCGATCAGTGCCCGGCCGACGAGGGTCTGGAAGTAGCCTTCGCCGGCCGTTCCAACGCGGGCAAGTCGAGCGCGCTGAACACCCTGACCCATGCCAATCTGGCGCGCACCTCGAAAACCCCCGGGCGCACCCAGCTGCTCAACTTCTTTCGTCTCGATGAGGAGCGCCGACTGGTCGACTTGCCCGGTTACGGCTACGCCAAGGTGCCGATTCCGCTCAAGCAGCACTGGCAGCGCCATCTGGAAGCCTACCTGGGCAGTCGTGAAAGCCTGGCCGGCGTGTTCCTGATGATGGACATTCGCCACCCGCTGACCGAATTCGACCGCATGATGCTGGACTGGGCGAGCGCCAGTCAGATGCCACTGCACATCCTGCTGACCAAGTCCGACAAGCTGGCCTTTGGCGCCGCGAAGAATGCATTGCTGGCGATCCAGCGCGACATTCAAAAAGGCTGGGGCGCTGACGTCAGCGTTCAGCTGTTCTCCGCGCCCAAGCGGCAGGGCGTTGAAGAAGCGCAGCTGGTACTGGCGAGCTGGCTGGGTTTGCTGGACGAAGCGTCCGAGGAAGAGCAAGCGCCTGAAGCGTAGGATGATTCAGGGTCACCGCACCACCGAACTGGGCTTCCGGTGGATGTAAGAGCGACATCCACCCTCCAATGAACCCGCCTGCAATCGCTGGAAGCGCCCAGGTCGCCACAGAGTGGATGACGTTTCAGCGATTCGCCGCGCAGATGGATGTGAATAGCCACATCCACCTGCGATCAGCGCAACTCAGTCGCGATACGCATCCACCGGCACGCAGGCGCAGAACAGGTTGCGGTCACCGTAGACGTTGTCCACGCGGTTCACCGCCGGCCAGTACTTGTGCGCACGGGCGTGGGCACTCGGCGTCACCGCCTCGGCGATGCTGTAGGGGCGGTCCCACTCGCCGATCACGTCAGCCAGGGTATGCGGCGCACGTACCAGCGGGTTGTTGTCCGCCGGCCATTCGCCGTCCTGCACCTTGGCGATTTCCGCGCGGATGCTCAGCATCGCCTCGACGAAGCGATCCAGCTCGGCCTTCGACTCGCTCTCGGTTGGCTCGATCATCAGCGTGCCGGGTACGGGGAAGGACATGGTCGGCGCGTGGAAGCCGTAGTCCATCAGGCGCTTGGCGACATCCTCCTCGCTGATGCCGCTGGCCGCCTTGAGCGGGCGCAGGTCGAGGATGCATTCGTGGGCGACGCGGCCGTTGCGCCCGGCGTAGAGGACGGGAAACGCATCGCCGAGGCGATTGGCCAGGTAGTTGGCACCGAGAATGGCGACTTCCGTGGCGTCGCGCAGCTGCGGCCCCATCATGGCGATATACATCCAGCTGATCGGCAGGATGCTCGCACTGCCCCAGGGCGCCGCGCTGACCGCGCCGTTGCCCGGTTGCGGGCCTTCCAGCTCGACCACCGGATGGTTGGCCACGAACGGTGCCAGGTGCGCCTTGACGCCGATCGGCCCCATGCCCGGGCCGCCACCGCCATGGGGGATGCAGAAGGTCTTGTGCAGGTTCATGTGCGACACGTCGGCGCCGATATCCGCCGGCCGCGCCAGCCCGACCTGGGCATTGAGGTTGGCACCGTCCATGTACACCTGACCGCCGTGGGCGTGGATCGCCGCGCAGATTTCGCGCACGTTCTCTTCATACACGCCGTGGGTCGACGGATAGGTGATCATCAAGCAGGACAGCCGGTCACCGGCTTCGGCGGCCTTGCGCTTGAGGTCTTCCAGATCGACGTTGCCGCCCTTGTCGCACTCGACGATGACCACACGCATGCTGACCATCTGCGCCGAGGCGGGGTTGGTGCCATGCGCCGAGGACGGGATCAGGCAGATGTCGCGCTGCCCTTCGCCGCGGCTCTCGTGATACTTGCGGATCGCGACCAGGCCGGCGTATTCGCCCTGGGCACCGGAGTTCGGCTGCATGCTGATCGCGTCGAAGCCGGTAATCGCGCAGAGCCAGGCTTCCAGTTCTTCGATCATCAGCTTGTAACCCTGGGCCTGAACGCGCGGGACGAACGGATGCAGGTTGGCAAACTCGGCCCAGGTGATCGGAATCATCTCGCTGGTGGCGTTGAGTTTCATGGTGCAGGAGCCGAGCGGGATCATCGCCTGGTTCAGCGCCAGATCCTTGTTTTCCAGCTGCTTGAGGTAGCGCAGCATCTCGGTTTCGCTGTGGTGCGAGTTGAACACCGGATGCTCCAGGTAGCCGCTCTCGCGTTGCAGCCCTGCGGGAATGCCCGCCGCCAGCTCACCGGCATCCAGCGCGGCGACATCGAGTCCATGATCGGCACCGAGGAAGATCGCCAGCAGCTGCTCGACGGTGCGCTCGTCGCAGGTCTCGTCAAGGCTCACGCCCAGACGACCGCGGCCGAGGATGCGCAGGTTGATCTGCGCCGCTTCGGCACTTTCGATGATCGCGGTCTGCGCGCCACCGACTTCGAGAGTCAGCGTGTCGAAGAAATGTTGATTGAGGCGGACGATGCCCTTCTGCTCCAGTCCGGCAGCGAGGATCGCGGTCAGCCGGTGCACGCGCTGGGCGATGCGCTTGAGGCCTTGCGGGCCGTGGTAGACGGCGTAGAAACCGGCGATATTGGCCAGCAGCACCTGCGCGGTACAGATGTTGGAGTTGGCTTTCTCGCGGCGGATGTGCTGCTCGCGGGTCTGCAGTGCCATGCGCAGCGCGGTGTTGCCACGGGCGTCCTTGGACACGCCGATGATGCGTCCCGGCATGCCGCGCTTGAACTCGTCGCGGCTGGCGAAATAGGCCGCATGCGGGCCACCGTAGCCCATCGGCACACCGAAGCGCTGGGTCGAGCCGAGCACCACGTCGGCGCCCAGTTCGCCCGGCGGGGTCAGCAACAGCAGGCTGAGCAGATCGGCGGCGACGCAGGCCAGTGCCTGCTGCGCGTGCAGCTGCTCGATGGCCGGACGCAGGTCACGGATTTCGCCATGGGTGTCCGGGTACTGCAGCAGTGCACCGAACACCTCCTGCCCGGCCAGCTCGTCCAGCGTGCCGACCACCAGTTCGAAGCCGAACGCCTCGGCGCGGGTCTGCACCACGGAGAGCGTCTGCGGGTGGCAGTTCTCGTCGACGAAGAAGCGGTTGCTCTTGCTCTTGGCCATGCGCCGGGCCAGGGTCATGGCCTCGGCCGCTGCGGTCGCCTCATCGAGCAACGAGGCATTGGCCAGGTCGAGACCGGTGAGGTCGATGATCATCTGCTGATAGTTCAGCAACGCTTCCAGCCGACCCTGGGCGATCTCCGGCTGATAGGGGGTGTAGGCGGTGTACCAGCCCGGATTCTCCAGCACGTTGCGCAGGATCACCGGCGGGGTGATGGTGCCGTGGTAGCCCATGCCGATCAGGCTGGTCCAGAGCTGATTCTGCTCCGCATAGCCACGCAGCTTGGCCAGCGCGGCCTGCTCGTCCAGCGCCGCTGGCAGGTCCAGCTCGTCCTGCAGACGAATCGCCGGCGGCACGGTCTGCTCGATCAGCTGTTCGCGACTGGTCAGGCCCAGGGCGTCGAGCATGGCCTGCTGTTCGGCCTGATCCGGGCCGAGGTGACGGCGCAGGAAGGCATCGGGTTGCTGGAGTTGGGAAAGGCTCGGCATATACGGCATGGCTGCTACTCTCGGAAAAAACAAAAGCCCCGACAGAGCGGGGCTTTTGCGGATGATGCTTAGGCGTCGGCGTCGCAGGCGGCCTGGTAGGCGGCTGCGTCAAGGAGCTTGTCCAGCTCCGCCGGGTCGCTCGGCTGCAGGCGGAAGAACCAGCTGCCATAGGCGTCGCTGTTGACCAGCTCGGGCGAATCGGCAAGCGCCTCGTTGATCGCGACCACCTCACCGGACACCGGCGCGTAGATGTCGGACGCGGCCTTCACCGACTCGACCACACCGGCTTCCTGGCCGGCATTGAGCTGGCGCCCGACCTCGGGCAGCTCGACGTAGACCACATCCCCCAGCGCTTCCTGGGCGTGATCGGAGATACCGACGGTGATGCTGCCGTCCGCTTCGAGACGGGCCCACTCGTGGCTGGCGGCGTAACGCAGATCGCTGGGGATATTGCTCATTGTTGGATCCTCAAGGCTGTTGACAGCAGTCGCGCAAAACAGTCGGTCGAATTTACACCAGTACCTTGCCGTGCCGCACGAATGTCGGTTGCACGACCCGCACCGGGTACCACTTGCCACGAATCTCCACTTCCGCACGCTCACCTGTACCAGCCGGCACGCGTGCCAGGGCGATGGATTTGCCAAGCGTAGGAGAAAAACTGCCGCTGGTGATTTCGCCGTCGCCAACGCCGTTCACCCGCACCACCTGATGGGCACGCAACACGCCGCGCTCTTCCAGCACCAGGCCGACCAGCTTGGGCAGGTCGCCCTGGGCACGCTGCTGCTCCAGTGCGGCACGGCCGACGAAGTCGCGCTCGGTCGGCTCCCAGGCCACGGTCCAACCCATGTTGGCCGCCAGCGGCGAGACGTCTTCGGTCATGTCCTGGCCGTAAAGATTGAGACCGGCCTCCAGACGCAGCGTGTCGCGGGCACCAAGGCCGATCGGCGGGATGCCGGCGCCGACCAGCTCGCTGAGAAAGTCAGGCGCCTGTTCGGCCGGCAGGATGATTTCCAGGCCGTCTTCACCGGTGTAGCCGGTACGACCGATGAACCAGTCGCCTTCGGCCAAGCCTTGGAATGGTTTGAGTTCCTGGATCAGCGTGGCGCGCGCCTGGCTGACCAGCTCGGCCGTGCGCGTACGGGCATGCGGCCCCTGGATCGCCAGCATGGCCAGCTCGGGGCGCTCCTTGACCTCGACGGCGAAGCCGGCCGCCTGCTGTTGCATCCAGGCCAGATCCTTTTCGCGGGTGCTGGCGTTGACCACCAGGCGGTAGCCCCATTCGCTCAGGTAGACGATCAGGTCATCGATCACGCCGCCGCGCTCGTTGAGCATCGCCGTGTAGAGCGCCCGACCCGTGCCTTTCAGGCGCGTCACGTCGTTGGCCAGCAGGTGTTGCAGATAGGCTGTGGCCTGTTCGCCGGCCACATCGACCACGGTCATGTGCGAGACGTCGAACACTCCGCAATCACGTCGCACCTGGTGATGCTCTTCTACCTGGGAGCCGTAGTGCAGTGGCATGTCCCAGCCACCGAAGTCGACCATCTTGGCGCCAAGCGCAAGGTGCTGATCGTAGAGGGGAGTACGCTGACCCATGGGTTTCTCCTTCCGGGCAGGTCGCCGAATCGGCATTGGAAAAGTCAGTAAAGCCGGGCCCTGCAGGGACCGGCGACTTTCGAATGGCGCGCATTGTAGCCCCAAGGTGGCGGCAGGTCACGGCGGATCAGGCAGCAGGAGACTGGAGGTCGCGCAGTGGCCCGAAGCAGCCACTCCGCTGGCTACAGCGCCGGCGCCAATCGCTTGTGCAGCTAGCCGATTCGCCGTGCCGAGCGACGAATCAGCAGCACCACCGGAAGCAGTCCAACCAGCACCAGGGTCAACGCCGGCAGCGAGGCGCGAGCCCATTCCCCTTCGCTGGTCATCTCGAAAATACGTACGGCCAGGGTGTCCCAGCCAAACGGGCGCATCAGCAAGGTTGCCGGCATTTCCTTGAGCACGTCGACGAATACCAGCAATGCAGCGCTCAGCGTGCCGGGCAGCAGCAAGGGCAGATAGACCCGGAAGAACAACGCCGGGCCGCCGACACCCAGACTGCGCGACGCCTGCGGCAATGACGGGCGAATCCGCACCAGCGCATTTTCCAGCGGGCCGAAGGCAACCGCCATGAAGCGAATCAGATAGGCCAGCAGCAGCGCCCCGAGACTGCCGAGCAGGATCGGCTTGCCCGCGCCGCCAAGCCAGCTGGATAGCGGCATTACCAGGTTCTGGTCGAGGTAACTGAACGCCAGCATGATCGATACCGCCAGTACCGAACCCGGCAGGGCGTAGCCGAGGTTGGCCAGCCCCACCGCACTGCGGATCGAACGTACCGGCGCCTGCCGCCTGGCGAAGGCCAGCAGCAAGGCCACCGTCACCACGATCAATGCGGCGATGCCGCCGAGATAGAGCGTGTGCAGGATCAGCCCGGCGTAGCGCTCGTCGAGGTCGAAGCGGCCACGCTGCCACAGCCAGGCGAGCAACTGCAGCAGCGGAATGACGAAGGCACAGAGAAATACCAAGCCGCACCAGGCGCTGGCCGCAAACGCCTTCACCCCTGTCAGCCGGTAGAGCGCCGCTGAGCGAGCCCGCTCGTTGGCCGGGCGCGCCGCACCACGCGCGCGACGCTCGCCGTAGAGCACCAGCATCACTGCCAGCAGCAGCAAACTGGCCAGCTGGGTTGCGCTGGTCAGGCTGAAGAAGCCGTACCAGGTCTTGTAGATCGCCGTGGTGAAGGTATCGAAGTTGAACACCGACACGGCGCCGAAATCGGCCAGGGTTTCCATCATTGCCAGGGCCAGACCGGCGCCGACGGCGGGGCGCGCCATCGGCAATGCCACCCGCCAGAAGGCCTGCCAGGGTGACTGCCCGAGCACCCGTGCCGCCTCCATCAATCCCTTGCCCTGAGCGAGGAATGCCGAGCGCGCCAGCAGATAGACGTAAGGGTAGAACACCAACACCAGCACGGTGATGACACCACCGGTCGAGCGCACCCGTGGAAAGCGTATACCGCTGCCGAACCATTCTCGCGCCAGGCTTTGTACCGGCCCGGCGAAGTCCAGCAGGCCGATGAAGACGAAGGCCAGGACGTAGGCGGGAATGGCGAATGGCAACATCAGCGCCCAATCCAGCCAGCGGCGCCCGGGGAATTCGCACAGTGCGGTCAGCCAGGCGAGGCTGACGCCAAGTACCACCACACCGACTCCAACCCAAAGCAGCAGCGTCAGGGTATTGCCGAGCAGTCGTGGCATCTGGGTATCCCACAGGTGCGACCAGATCTCGGTATCGATACTGCTCCAGCTGAACAGCAGAATGCTCAGCGGCAGCAGGACCAGCGCCGCGACGGCAAAAGTGATGGGATACCAGCGGCGCTCGACGGGATGGGACACTCAAGCCTCGACAGCAAAAAAGACAACGCCCCGGACCAGGCCGGGGCGCCGAGTATAACCGCAGCGGCAAACGTCGCGGCTGGTGTGCCGCACGTCACCGCTACAAGCGCGACAGGCTGATCAGTTCCAGCCGGCGCGATCCATCAGCTTGATGGCTTCGGCCTGGCGCTTGCCAGCCACTTCCACCGGAATGGTATCGGCCTTGAACTCGCCCCATGCCGCCACTTCGGCCGAAGGCTTCACGCTCGGGTTGGCCGGGTATTCCATGTTGATATCGGCGAAGATGCTCTGCGCCTCTTCGCTGGTCATCCACTCCACCAGCTTGCGCGCGGCGTCCGGATTCGGCGCGTGCTTGGTCAGGCCGATGCCGGACAGGTTCACGTGCACGCCACGGTCGTTCTGGTTCGGCCAGAACAGCTTGGCCTTCAGCTGCGGGTTCTGCGCATGCAGGCGACCGAAGTAGTAGGTGTTGACGATACCGGCATCGCACTGGCCGGCGTCGACGGCCTGGACCAGTGCCGTATCGTCAGCAAACACGTCGGTGGCGAGATTGCCGACCCAGCCCTTGATGATCTGCTCGGTCTTCTCAGCGCCATGAGTCTCGATCATGGTGGCGGTCAGCGACTGGTTGTAGACCTTCTTGCTGGAGCGCAGGCACAGACGGCCGTCCCAGTTCTTGTCGGCCAGCGCTTCATAAGTGCTCAGTTCACCATCCTTGACCCGCTCCGGCGAGTAGACGATGGTCCGCGCACGCAGCGACAGGCCAGTCCAGGCATCGCTGGAAGAGCGGTATTGCGCCGGAATGTTGTCCTTGACCACCTGGGAGTTCAGCGGCTGCAGGATGCCCATCTCTTCGGCCTGCCAGAGGTTGCCACCATCCACGGTCAGCAGCAGGTCGGCCGGGGTGTTGGCGCCTTCGGCCTTGATGCGGGCCATCAGCGGGGCTTCCTTGTCGGTGATGAACTTGATCGCGACGCCGGTTTTCTGGGTGTAAGCGTCGAACACCGGCTTGATCAGCTCGTCGATGCGCGAGGAGTAAACCACTACTTCGTTGGCAGCCTGGACAGCACCCGACAGCGCCGTTAGCGCCAGGGCGGCGAGTAAACCTTTGCTTGCCTGCATGGAACAGCCTCTTTGGTGAGTTGAAACAGAGGCTGAATAGTAGTGAATGTTATTTACCTTCTCAATGCGACAAATCGTGCAGGTAATGTTTTGTAAATATCAATTTGCTATTAGGGCCGCGCCAGCTTTGGTAAATCGCCACTCAGCCCGAGCGCCTGACGAACGAAAACTGCCTTTGCTTCCGGCAGCGCCTGCACCGCCTTCAAGCCGGTGTTGCGCAGCCAGCGCAGCGGCAGTGGATCGGCCTCGAACAGCCGCTCGAAGCCTTCCATGGCCGCCATCATCGCCAGGTTGTGGGGCATGCGGCGGCGCTCGAAACGGCTAAGCACCTGCACATCGGCCACCCGCTCGCCGCGCGCGATGGCCGCCCTGAGCACTTCTGCCAGCACGGCGGCATCCAGCAGACCAAGGTTAACGCCCTGCCCCGCCAGCGGATGAATGGTATGCGCGGCGTCGCCGATCAACGCCAGCCCCGGCTGCACGTAACGCTTGGCGTGGCGCTGGCGCAGCGGTATGCACAACCGCGGATCGGCTTCGAGCACCTCGCCCAGGCGTTCCTCGAAGGCGCGCCCCAGCGCCGCACGGAAGGCCACATCATCCAGCGCCATCAAGCGCGTGGCTTCGGCCTCGGTAACCGAGCAGACGATGGAGCACCAGTGCCGGTCGCCATCGCGCTCCAATGGCAGGAAGGCCAGCGGACCGTGATCGGTAAAGCGCTGCCAGGCGGTGCGCTGGTGCGGATCGCGGCAGCGCACGCTGGTCACGATGGCCTGGTGCAGATAGTCCCATTCACGGGTTTCGCAGCCTGCCAGGCGGCGTATCGCCGAATTGGCGCCGTCCGCTGCGATCACCAACGGCGTGCGCAGCTCGCGGCCGTCGACGAGCGTCAGCTGCCAGCCGTCAGTGGTACATAGCAGTTGTTCGACGCGAGCGTTGCCAAGCAAACGCACCTGACCATGGCTCTGCATGGTTTCCAACAGCGCATCCTGCACCACGCGGTTCTCGACGATATGCCCGAGGACCTCGGCATGCACCGTTTCGGCAGAAAAATGGATCTGGCCGGTGCCGGAACCATCCCAGACGTGCATGTCGGTGTAGGGACTGACGCGCCGTGCGGCCATGCCCGGCCAGGCGCCGACCCGCTGCAGGATGCGCTGGCTGGCGGCGGACAGTGCGCTGACCCGCGGCTCGAAGTCGCCGGACGGGTCGAAGGTGGCGACTTCGAGCGGGCTCGCATCGAGCACGACGATGTCCAGCCCGCAGCCTTCGAGGGCGAGCGCCAGAGTACTGCCAACCATGCCGGCGCCAACGATGACCAGATCCGCTTGCATCATTTCTCTCCTGGCTGCCGCGCCCGCGGCTTGAGTCGTATGTAGAGCGTCTTTTGCACCCGCGCCACCAACGTGCCTTCGCCGTCGCGCACTTCGACATGCATTTTCGGCAGGTAGCGGCTGCCATCGGCAGTGTGCGCACGAATCTCGTCGAGCAGCTTGTCGCTGATGGCAAAGTCGGCGTACACCGCACCGCGTCCCGGAGTGACGAATTCGATGTTGGCCGCTTTGTCCCAGACGATGTAGTCGCGCCCCAGATTCTCCATGAGCATCAGCACGAAGAACGGATCGACCATCGAGTACAACGAGCCGCCGAACTGCGTGCCGACATAGTTGCGGTTGTACCAGCGCAACACCATCTTTACCTGAATCAGGCGCAGATCTGCACTGATATGTCGCACCCGCACGCCCGCTCCCAGGTACGGCGGGTAGAAATTCAAAGCCCAGCGCAGGAACCGCGCCTTGCGCGCCAAACGGGAGCCACTCATGCAGAGTCCTTCTGGTGGCGGCGTCAGCCTAGGCGAGTCCCGAGGCCCATGGCCTGCCGAGCGAACCAGCGCTTGGCTGCAGGAGTCAGATCCAGGCCGAGCAGGCCGAGGTTGCGGCCCGCCGCGACCAGCCGGCCGGAGTCGACGAACAACCGGGTGACCTGATCGGAAAAACCGACGGTCAGGCGCTGGTCCAGGCGCTGCCTGTGCGCATACGCCTGCAGCACCGCAAGGTCGCCCAGCGCGGCGTCACTGTGCAGCAAGGCTTCACTCAGCGCTTCCACATCGCGCAGCGACAGGTTGTACCCCTGCCCGGCGATCGGGTGCAGGCTGTGCGCCGCATTGCCGAGCACCACCAGTCCGGCGCGAACCTGTTCTTCGGCCTCGATCAGCGTCAGCGGATAGAGATGCCGGGCACCAACCTGCTGCAAGGCGCCCAGACGGTAGCCGAAGGCTTCCTGCAGCTCGGCGAGAAAGGCCGCCTCATGCGCCTGCGCCAATCGCGCGGCGTCGGCCTGGGCGCGCGTCCATACCAGCGCGCAGCGATTGTCCTGCAGCGGCAGCAGCGCCATCGGGCCATCTTCGGTGAAGCGCTCGAACGCCAGTCCGCCGTGCGGCTTGCCCGGGGTGATGTTGGCGATCAGCGCGGTCTGGCCGTAGGGCCGGCGCGAAACATGGATACCGAGCTGCTCGCGCAGGCCGGAGCGACCACCATCGGCCAGCACGGCGAGGTCGCATTCCAGGCGCTGACCGTCGGTGAAACTCAACCGATAGCCCGCGGCGCCGGGCTCCAGGCGCTCGATCTCCGCCGGGCAGTGACGGATCACCACCTCGTCATCCAGCGCCTGCCACAGGCAATGGCCGATCCAGGCGTTCTCGACCACGTAGCCCAGCGCCTCGACGCCTTCACTCGCGCAGTCGAGCCGCGCAGCACCGAAGCGGCCACGTTCAGACACGTGGATGCGCAGAATCGGTTCGGCACGCTCGGCAATCCGCTCCCACAAGCCGAGGCGCTGATAGATCAGCCGGGTGCCGTAGGACAGTGCAGTCGAGCGCGCGTCATAGCTGGGCTGGTACTCATGGCCGGGTTCGAACGGCTCGATCAGGTGGATGCGCCAGCCGCGCTCACGGGCGCCATCCTGCAATGCCAGCGCGAGACTCGCCCCGACCAGCCCACCACCGATGATCGCCAGGCTCTGCATGTCAGGCGACCTGCTCACGAGCGGCGGCCATCAGCGCCTCGATCTCGGCGACGCTCTTCGGCACGCCAGTAGTGAGGATTTCGCAGCCGGTCCGGGTCACCACCACATCGTCCTCGATGCGCACGCCGATACCGCGCCACTTCTTGGCCACGCTCTGATTGTCCACAGCGATATAGATGCCCGGTTCGACGGTCATCGCCATGCCCGGCTCGAGCACACGCCATTCGCCACCGATCTTGTAGTCGCCGACGTCATGCACATCCATGCCCAGCCAGTGGCCGGCACGGTGCATGTAGAAGGCCTTGTAGGCTTCGCTGGCAATCAGCGCATCCACCTCACCCTGCAACAGGCCCAGCTCGACCAGCCCGGCGGTAATCACCCGAACAGTGGCTTCGTGCGCCTCGTTCCAGTGCTTGCCCGGGGCGATATGCTTGAAGGCCTCTTCATTGGCCTTGAGTACCAACTCGTAAATGGCCTTCTGCTCCGGTGAGAAGCGACCGTTGACCGGGAAGGTACGGGTAATGTCGCTGGCGTAGCAGTCGATCTCACAACCGGCGTCGATCAGCACCAGATCTCCATCCTTCAACGGTGCATCGTTCTCACGGTAATGCAGGATGCAGGCGTTGCGACCCACGGCGACGATGCTGCCGTAAGCCGGCATCTTCGCGCCGCCCTTGCGGAACTCGTAATCCAGTTCGGCTTCCAGGTGGTACTCGAACAGCCCGGCACGGCTGGCCTGCATGGCACGGATGTGCGCACGAGCGGAAATCTCCGCCGCATGCTTCATCACCTTCACCTCGTTGCTCGACTTGAACAGGCGCATGTCGTGCAGCAGATGATCGAGCGCGACGAATTCGCTGGGCGGCTGTGCGCCCTGGCGCGCCTTGCCGCGGATGGTCTTGATCCATTCCATCAGCCGATGATCGAAGGCTTCGTTGGTGCCGATGGCGTAGTAGACCCGATCGCGGCCCTCGATCAGGCCCGGGAGGATGTCGTCGATATCACCGATAGGAAAGGCGTCGTCGGCACCGTATTCAGCGATAGCTCCGTCCTGCCCGGCACGCAGGCCGTCCCAGAGCTCGCGCTCGGGATCGCGCTCGCGGCAGAACAGCACGTACTCGCCATGCTCGCGCCCGGGAATCAGCGCGATCACCGCTTCCGGCTCGGGGAAGCCGGAGAGGTACTGGAAGTCGCTGTCCTGGCGGTAGACATGCTCGACATCGCGGTTGCGGATGTACATCGGCGCCGCCGGCAGAATGGCGATGCTGTTGGGTTCCATCTGCTCCATCAGCGCCTTGCGTCGACGGGCGTATTCCGATCTGGGGATGCGAGTCATGGGCGCAACGGTGTCCTCAATGCAGGGAAGGTTTCGCGGCAGCGGGCAGCGGTTTGGCGCATTCGGTGAACAGCAGCAGCGGCGCTACGCGCAGGTACTCCATCACTTCCATGTAGTCGGTCTCGCCGTCCTCGGACTCTTCCAGCGAATCCTGGATCTGCGCGATAGCGGACAGATCCTGCAGCACCTCCATGGCTTCGCTACTCAGCGCACGATCACCGGCGGCCAGGCCGAAGCCGGCAAGAAAGCCCTGGCACCACTGGCCCAGCGCCACGGCGCGTTCGGCGAGCGGCGCATCGTCGCTGGGCAGCAGCAGGACAACGGCGATGTCGTCACCGGCGAGCTCGCCCTTGACCATTTCCTGAAGGCCGATCAATGCCTGACGAATGTTGTCCTGCGGTGCTTCGCCGAGCAGGTCCGACGCATCGGTCAGCCAGGGCTCGACCTCGAAACCTGCGCCGGCGCAACTGCGCCCGAGCAACAGGCCGTGCAATTCGGCGGGAGAAACAGTTTGCGGGCTGCCCGCCAGAAGTGTGGCGAAGGCGGCATACGGGGAATTCTGAATGGACATGGCGGCTAGGCGCACGATGGCGCAATGACTAGAATGAAGGCTTCGTATCCTAGCACCGGCGGCCGCGGCAAGACCATCGAAGGCCCCGGCCATCGCCTCCGTCTTCAGCAGTGCCCCAACAGGAATCCCATGGAAGACGCCGATCTCAAAGCGCTGACCACCAGGCTGGAGCAGTTGATTCAGCGCATCGAACAGCTCAAGGCGCAGAACCATCTGCTGCTGGCCAATGAGCGGGCGTGGCGTGAAGAGCGCGCTCATCTGATCGAAAAGAACGAAATGGCCCGATTGAAGGTCGAATCAATGATTTCGCGCCTGAAAGCCCTGGAGCAGGACTCATGACCCAGCCGAACACCGTTACCGTGCACATCATGGACAAGGAATACTGCATTGCCTGTCCATCAGAGGAACGCAGCAATCTGGAAGGTGCGGCCCGTTACCTGGATCGCAAGATGCGCGAGATTCGCAGCAGCGGCAAAGTCATCGGTGCCGATCGCGTGGCGGTGATGGCTGCCCTGAACATCACTCACGAACTGCTGCACAAGCATGATCGCCTCGACGCCGAAGCCAACAGCGCACGCGAACATGTACGCATGCTGCTGGAGCGCGTCGACAGCGCCCTGGCCCCCGACCCAAACCCTTCCGGCAACTGATCAACGGTAGCCAGTTTGCGTTATACTGCGGCCAACTCCCTGGCATGTTCGCCAGTCGGCGATGACCCTCTCCCGATAAGCAATACCATGGAGGCTACACGTAGTGCCGGTGTGCATGTCCGCCTGACGGAAAGCCTTAAGGTGCTCTGTAGTCGCCACCTTGAACTCTCGGGTTCAAGGGCCTACGCTGGCAGCGGCATGCTGGGGAGCCACTTCTGATGATCGTAGCCGAAGGCCTTTCGCGCCCAGCGCTACGTCGCAAGCTGCGCCAAGCCCGGCGCCAATTGACACCCGCGCAGCAACGCCTGGCCGCTCGCCGACTCTACCGGCAGTTGGCTCAGCACCCGCTATTCCGTCGCGCTCGGCATATCGCCCTGTACCTGCCCAACGACGGTGAAATCGATCCACGTCCGCTACTGCACGCTGCTCAGCGCCGCGGCAAAGCGACCTATCTCCCGGTATTGAATCCATGGCCGCGTACGCGCATGGTCTTTCAGCGCATCGAGCCCGGCGAGCGACTGCGGCGTAACCGTTTCGGCATTCCCGAACCCGTAATCCGGACCGCTCGACAACGCCGCGTCTGGGCGCTCGATCTGCTGCTGATGCCACTGGTGGGCTTCGACGGCAATGGCGGGCGGCTGGGTATGGGCGGCGGCTTCTATGATCGCAGCTTGGCGTATCGCGCCATGCGCAAAAAAAGTCACAAACCGACGTTATTGGGACTCGCTCACGAATGTCAGCGGGTCGACCGATTACCGTTGGAAAGCTGGGATGTACCCATTCAGGGCACGGTGACGGACCAGGGCTGGTACGTCGGATGATGAAGCGCCGCATCCATGCGGCACGAGGTCATCGCTGCTGAGCCTGTTGCACCTGAATGACCGGGGCCATGCCGGCCGCGCCATCCTGCTGCTCCCACAGACTCTGCGTATAGCCCGTGGTGACTACGCCGAGACCAAAGATGAAGACCAAAATCCACAGAATATCGGGCTTACGTTTCATTTGTGTTCGCCTCCCCCTACCAGGCGAAATGCTTGCGTCGAGTCGGTGTGATTTATCGTTCTAGGACTCGATAGGCCACCATACAGCCGCGGCATTTTCCGTGAAGCTTCGGCACCGCGCAAACAGGTATTGCAGCCGACTGTCGGAGATTTTGCCATCATGGTCTGATCGAACCGACTGACGGGAGAGCAAGGTTCATGCCTTATTGGCTGATGAAGTCCGAACCGGATGAATTTTCCATCCAGGATCTGAAAAAACTGGGTCGTGGTCGCTGGGACGGCGTACGCAATTACCAGGCGCGTAATTTCCTGCGGCATATGCAGGAAGGCGATCAGTTCTTCTTCTATCACTCCAGTTGCGCGGAGCCCGGCATTGCCGGAATCGGCAGAGTCACTCGTAGCGCCTACCCCGATCCCGCCGCACTCGACCCCGCCAGCCCCTATCACGATAGCAAGGCCAGCGACGAGACCAATCCGTGGAGCGCAGTCGATGTCGAGTTCGTGGAAGTCTTCGCGTCGCCGCTGAAGCTGGCACGCCTGAAAGCACAGCCTGAGCTGCACGAACTGGCACTGGTGAAGAAAGGCAGCCGCCTTTCGGTGATGCCGGTCAGCATGGACGAGTGGCAGGCGATCCTGGCGCTGCGCTGAGTTACTGGATGATCAGATTGTTGAACAGCAGATCATCCACCAACGGCTTACCTTCTTCCTGCTCCAGCACCTCGCGCACCTGGCGCAAGGCCTCCTGACGCAGCTGCTCCTTGGCTTCGGGACCGCTCAGGGTCTCGTCGGTCTGCTGGGAAAACAGCATCACCAGCTGATGGCGGATCAGCGGCTCGTGATGCTTGACCCGATCTTCCACCTCCTTGCTGGAGATGCGCAGCGCGACATCAGCCTTGTAGTACTTCAGCCGCTCACCCGAACCATAGTTGCCGACCATGGCGGGCACCAGCGCGTAGTAGAGCGTCTGCGGGGCCGCTTCGTCAGCCGAGTTTTGCGCGAGCACCGGCCCGGCAAGTGCGAAACCAAGAAACAGGGTTATCAGGTACTTCACGGGGCAGTGCTCCAGGGAAAATCTGCGCCAGCATAACCAGTCGCCGCCGCGCACCCAAGCCCACCACGCAACTGCCCGCCGCTTATACGCCGCCATTACAGCGAACGATGCTGATTGCCTCGTTACGCAGCGCTCCTAGACTGGATAGTCCTGAGTAGTCGAGCCATCCATCGTCGGGCGGCAAGCGTCCGACCAGTCGAACAAGGAAAAACGATGAAAGCCGTCCTGTGCAAAAGCTTCGGTCCGCCCGAGAGCCTGGTGCTCGAAGATGCCCCTTCCCCTCAGATCAAACCGAGCGAAGTCCTGCTCGACGTGCATGCCGCCGGGGTCAATTTTCCTGACACGCTGATGATCGAGGGCAAGTATCAGTTCAAGCCGCCGTTCCCGTTCTCGCCCGGCGGCGAGGCGGCCGGCGTCATCGCCGCGGTCGGCGAGAAGGTCAGCCACCTCAAGGTCGGCGACCGGGTCATGGCGTTGACCGGCTGGGGCAGCTTCGCCGAGCAGGTTGCGGTGGCTGGCGGCAACGCGCTGCCGATTCCGCCGAGCATGGACTTCGACACCGCCGCCGCCTTCAGCATGACCTACGGCACCTCGATGCATGCGCTTACCCAGCGCGCCAATCTGCAACATGGAGAGACTCTGCTGGTGCTGGGCGCTTCTGGCGGTGTCGGCCTGGCTGCCGTGGAGATCGGCAAGGCCATGGGCGCACGAGTCATCGCCGCCGCCTCCAGCGCCGAGAAGCTGGAGGTAGCGAAGAACGCCGGCGCCGACGAGCTGATCAACTACAGCGAAGGCAGCCTGAAGGAGCGCCTGAAGGAACTCACCGGCGGCCAGGGCGTGGATGTGATCTACGATCCGGTGGGCGGCCAGCTGTTCGAAGAAGCCTTCCGCAGCATCGCCTGGAACGGCCGCATGCTGGTGGTGGGATTTGCTGCCGGCGGGGATATCCCGGCGCTGCCGGCGAACCTGCCACTGCTCAAAGGAGCTTCGCTGATCGGTGTGTTCTGGGGCGCCTTCGCCCAGCGTCAACCGCAGGACAACGCGGCTAATTTCCGCCAGCTGTTCGCCTGGCACGCCGAAGGCAAGCTCAAGCCGCTGGTATCGCAACGCTTTGCCTTGCAGGACACCGGCAAGGCTATCGCCACGCTGGGGCAGCGCAAGGCGGTCGGCAAGCTGGTGGTGCAGGTGCGCTGACGCGCAGAAGGAGGATGCAGGAAGCGTCAGACGCTTCCTGCACGATCCGTATCAGTGGGCGGTGCTGGGTGCTTCGCCCGCGCCCTGCATACGCGCCATTTCCTGGGCGTAGAGTGCGTCGAAGTTCACCGGAGCCAGCATCAGAGCCGGGAACGAGCCGCGGGTTACCAGGCTGTCCAGCGCCTCACGGGCGTACGGGAAGAGGATGTTCGGGCAGAACGCGCCAAGGGTGTGACTCATGGCGGCGGCTTCGAGACCCTTGATCAGGAAGATCCCGGCCTGCTGCACTTCGGCAATGAAGGCAACTTCTTCGCCGGTCTTCACGGTGACCGAAAGGGTCAGCACGACTTCATGGAAGTCGCCCTCAAGCGCCTTCTGCTTGGTGTTCAGGTCCAGCGCGACACTCGGATTCCATTCCTGACGGAAAATTTCCGGGCTCTTCGGCGCTTCGAAGGACAGGTCACGGACGTAGATGCGCTGCAGGGAGAACTGCGCGCCCTGTTCGTTCTGCGACGCTGCGCCGCCGTTGTTAGCTTGTTCGGTCATTTCTGCAACCTTCTATCCAGTTGTGCGTGTCGTTTGAGTTGTTCGCGGACCCGCGCTGCCGGCCTCAGGCCTGCAGCAACGGGTCGAGACGTCCGGCGCGCTCCAGAGCGTGCAGCTCGTCGCAGCCGCCGACGTGTTTATCGCCGATCCATATCTGCGGTACCGAGGTGCGTCCGGCCTTGCTGGCCATTTCGGCACGCAGGGACGGGTTGCCATCCACGGGGATCTCCTCGTAGGCGACACCCCTGCGATCGAGCAGCGCCTTGGCGCGGATGCAGAACGGGCACCAGGCGGTGGTATAGATGACGACGTTGGGCATGATTACTTGACCACTGGCAGATTGTCGCCGCGCCAGCTGGAAATCCCTCCCGACAACTTGGCGGCGGTGAAGCCTGCCTTCTGCAACTCACGGCAGGCCGTTCCGGCGTGCTGCCCCATGGCGTCGACCACGATGATGGTCTTGGCCTTGTGCTTTTCCAGCTCGCCTGTGCGGCTGACCAGCTTCTCGTAGGGAATGTTCAATGCATCGACGATATGGCCGGCGTCGAACTCCTTCTTGACGCGCACGTCCAACACCACGCCCTCGCCACTGTTGACCAGTGCCGTCAGTTCGCGATTGCTCAGGCTCTTGCCACCCTTGCGTGTCTCGGTGATGAACAGAAGGATCAACAGCACCACGAACAGGCTGCTGAGTACATAGTGGTTAGAGACAAATTCAATCAGGTTAGCGAGCATCAACGGGTACCCGGACGATAAAATGCGGGCCAGTATACACAGCCCCTCCCACCGGCTGAACCCTGATGATTCGTGACCTCGCCCCGGCCAGCCAGTAGACTGGCCGCCCTTTTCCGCCCCCGTGCAAGGAGCCCGAAAGCATGTCCGTCGCCCCCACCGCCGCGCCCAAACCTCTGGTACTGATCATTCTCGATGGCTTCGGGCACAGCGACAGCCCGGACTTCAACGCCATCCACGCCGCGCGCAAGCCGGTCTACGATCGCCTGCTGGCCAGCCAGCCGCACGGATTGATCTCTGGCAGCGGCATGGATGTCGGCCTGCCGGACGGGCAGATGGGCAACTCCGAGGTCGGCCACATGAACCTGGGTGCCGGGCGCGTGGTGTATCAGGACTTCACCCGGGTGACCAAGGCGATCCGCGACGGCGAGTTCTTCGCCAACCCGACCATCTGCGGTGCAGTCGACAAGGCCGTGGGTGCCGGCAAGGCGGTGCACATCCTCGGCCTGCTCTCCGACGGTGGCGTACACAGCCATCAGGATCATCTGGTCGCCATGGCCGAACTGGCTGCCCAGCGCGGCGCCGAGAAGATCTACCTGCACGCCTTCCTCGACGGCCGCGACACCCCGCCGAAGAGCGCACAGCACTCCATCGAACTGCTCCAGGCCACCTTCACCCGCCTGGGCAAGGGCCGTATCGCCAGCCTGATCGGCCGCTACTTCGCCATGGACCGCGACAACCGCTGGGACCGTGTGCAGCAGGCCTATGAGCTGATCGTAAACGGCAAGGCCGAGCACCGCTCCGACTACGCCGTGGATGGTCTGATCGCCGCTTACGAGCGCGGCGAAAGCGACGAATTCGTCAAGGCCACCAGCATCGGCGAGCCGGTGCGCGTGGAGGATGGCGATGCCGTGGTATTCATGAACTTCCGCGCCGACCGCGCCCGCGAACTGACCCGCTGCTTCGTCGAGCCCGGCTTCAAGGAATTCGAGCGCGCTCGCGTGCCGCAACTGGCCGAGTTCGTCATGCTCACCCAGTACGCCGCAAGCATCCCCGCGCCGGCCGCCTTCGCCCCGGAGGCGCTGACCAACGTGCTCGGCGAGTACCTGGCCAACAACGGCAAGACCCAGCTGCGTATCGCTGAAACCGAGAAATACGCGCACGTCACCTTCTTCTTCTCCGGCGGTCGCGAGGAACCATTCCCCGGCGAGGAACGCATCCTCATCCCGTCGCCACAGGTCGCCACCTACGATCTCAAGCCGGAAATGAGCGCGCCCGAGGTCACTGACCGTATCGTCGATGCCATCGAGAATCAGCGCTACGACGTCATCGTGGTCAACTATGCCAACGGCGACATGGTCGGGCATACCGGCGTGTTCGAAGCCGCGGTCAAGGCAGTGGAATGCCTGGACAGCTGTGTCGGCCGCATCGTCGAGGCGCTGGACAAGGTCGGCGGCGAAGCGCTGCTGACCGCCGACCACGGCAACGTCGAGCAAATGGAAGACGTCATGACCGGCCAGGCGCACACCGCGCATACCTGCGAGCCGGTGCCGTTCGTCTATATCGGCAAGCGCAACGTCACCATCCGCCAGGGCGGCGTGCTGGCCGATGTCGCGCCGACCATGCTGACCCTGCTCGGCATGCCGGTACCGCCAGAGATGACCGGTCGCTCGATCGTCGAGCTGAGTTGATCGCCAGACGGGAAGCGGATGGCGCCAGCCGCCGTTTCCCGCTACAGGCTTCAAGCTTCCAGCTTGCTTTTTAGGCATACTACGTCGGTCATAACGCTCGGTTGACGCCCTCCAATGCCTCGTACTTTTCTCGCCCTAGCCTTCCTCTGCCTGCTCGGTCCCGCCGTGGCGGACGAACGTGCCGCAGCGCGGCAGCAGATCGAAGCCGCTCGCCAGGACGTTGCCGAACTGCAGAAGCTGCTCAAGCAGATCGAGCAGGAGAAATCCGGCGTCCAGAAGCAGCTGAAGACCACCGAAAGCGAGATGGGCCAGCTGGAAAAGCAGGTCGATACCCTGCAACAGGAAATCGACCGCAGCGAGGCTGAGCTGGAGCGCCTGAACGACGAGAAGGCCACGCTCGAAGGTGCTCGCCTGGAACAACAACGACTGATCGGCCTGCAGGCCCGTGCCGCCTACCAGAATGGCCGGCAGGAGTACCTCAAGCTGCTGCTCAACCAGCAGAATCCGGAAAAATTCAGCCGCACCATCACCTATTACGACTACCTCAACAAGGCGCGTCTCGAGCAGCTCGACAACTTCAACGAGACGCTGCGCCAGCTGGCCAACGTCGAAGCCGACATCGCCACGCAGCAAAGTCTGCTGGCAGAAAAGAAGGATGGTCTGCTCGAACGCCGCAACCAACTCGCCGAGGTGCGCAAGGAACGCCAGCAGACCCTCGCCAAGCTCAACAGCGATTTCTCCAGCCGCGAGCAGAAACTGCAGGCGCGCCGTCAGGAGCAGGCCCAGTTCGAGCGCGTGCTCAAGACCATCGAAGAAACCCTGGCTCGCCAGGCCCGTGAGGCCGAGGAAGCACGGCAGCGCGCATTGCTTGCCGAGCGCCAGCGTCAGCAACAGCAGCAACAATCCCAGACCGGCGCCAGCACCGCGCCGAGCGGCCCGCTGGTGTCCAGTGCCGGCGGCAACTTCGGCGGGCCGTTCTCCCAGGCCAAGGGCAAGCTGCCCTGGCCGGTAGACGGACGTCTCGTCGCCCGCTACGGCACTCCGCGCGGCGGCGACGCTCGAACCAAGTGGGACGGCGTACTGATCGGTGCCAGCGTCGGCACTCAGGTCCGCGCCGTGCATGGCGGCCGGGTAGTATTCGCCGACTGGCTACGTGGCGCCGGACTACTGGTGATACTCGATCATGGAAATGGTTACCTGAGCCTGTATGGTCATAACCAGAGCCTGCTGCGTGACGCCGGCGACATCGTCAAGGCCGGCGATCCGATCGCCACAGTAGGCACCAGCGGCGGCCAGGAAACCGCCGCACTGTATTTCGCCATTCGGCAGCAGGGCCGCCCCAGCGACCCCGCCCAATGGTGTCGCGCGCAAGGCTAGCGAGCCGCGGCTTCGGTGCTTGCCGAACCGCCCGCATCGCCAAGCGCGCCCTCTCATAACTGGAGTTCGACATGTTGCACCTGCGCCGTTTCGCCCGCCCATCCACGCTCGCTCTGGCCATATTGCTGGGGATGCAGGGCGGCGCCTGGGCCCAGCAGCCACCGGCGGAAGCGGCGGTGCCGAGCTCCAAAGCTCCCCTGCCACTGGATGAGCTGCGCACCTTCGCCGAGGTGCTGGACCGCATCAAGGCTGCCTATGTCGAGCCGGTGGATGACAAGACCCTGCTGGAGAATGCGATCAAAGGCATGCTCAGCAATCTCGATCCGCATTCGGCCTATCTGGAGCCCGAGGCATTCGCCGAACTGCAGGAAAGCACCAGCGGTGAATTCGGCGGCCTCGGCATCGAGGTCGGCATGGAAGATGGCTTCATCAAGGTCGTCTCGCCGATCGACGACACCCCGGCATCGAAGGCCGGCATCGAAGCTGGCGACCTGATCGTCAAGATCGACGGCCAGCCAACCAAGGGCCTGTCGATGATGGACGCCATCGGCAAGATGCGCGGCAAGCCGGGCAGCAGCATCAGCCTGACGCTGGTGCGCGAGGGCGGCCAGCCGTTCGATGTGAAGCTGAAGCGCGCGGTCATCAAGGTACGCAGTGTCCGCAGCCAGATCCTCGAGCCGGGCTACGGTTACCTGCGCGTCACCCAGTTCCAGGTCAATTCCGGCGAGGAAGTCGGCAAGGCGCTGGCCAAGCTGAAGAAGGACAACGACGGCAAGAAACTGAACGGGCTGGTCCTCGATCTGCGCAACAACCCGGGCGGCGTGCTGCAGGCCGCAGTGGAGATTTCCGACCACTTCCTCACCAAGGGCCTGATCGTCTACACCAAGGGTCGTATCGCCAACTCCGAGCTGCGCTTCAATGCCGACCCGGCCGACGCCAGCGAAGGTGTGCCACTGGTCGTGCTGATCAACGGCGGTAGCGCCTCGGCATCCGAGATCGTTGCCGGCGCGCTGCAGGATCACAAGCGCGGCGTGGTGATGGGCACCGACAGTTTCGGCAAGGGTTCGGTACAGACCGTGCTGCCGCTGAACAATGATCGCGCGCTCAAGCTCACCACCGCGCTCTACTACACCCCCAACGGCCGCTCAATCCAGGCCCAGGGCATCGAGCCGGACATCAAGGTCGAACGCGCCAAGCTGACCCGTGAACAGGCTGCTGACGGCTTCCGCGAAGCCGATCTGGCCGGCCACCTGGGCAACGGCAACGGCGGCCCGGACCGCCCGACCGCCACCCAGATCGCCAGCGACTCGCCACGACCGCAGGACGACGACTACCAGCTCGGCCAGGCCTTGAATCTGCTCAAGGGATTGAACCTCACCCGCGGCCAGTGAAGATGGCCGGCTGGGCGGCAGGCCTGGCAGCGCTGGTGATGCTCGCCAGCCAGGCGCTATATGGCGACGAGCCCGCGGCCACGCCGGACCATGTCCCGCGACCGCGGTTGACCCTGATAATCGACGACCTCGGGCAGAACCCGGCACGCGATCGGCGCGTGCTGCAGCTGCCAGGGCCGGTTGCCCTGGCGATTCTTCCCGATACCCGCCACGCCGGTGAACTTGCCGAGCAGGCCCATCGCGCCGGCAAGACGGTCATGCTGCACATGCCGATGGCGCCCGCCCAGGGTCGCTTCGCCTGGCATCCTCAGCTACCCCATGACGAACTGGCACGACGGCTCGACGCCGCGCTCGCGGCAGTGCCACATGCCAGCGGGCTGAACAACCACATGGGCAGCGCCATGACCGATCAGGTACAGCCGATGAGCTGGCTGATGGGCGAGTTGCAGCGCCGCCACCTGTTCTTCCTCGACAGCCGCACCAGCCCGCGCACCGTGGCGGCGGCCAGTGCGCAGCGCGCGGCTTTGGCCAGCCTGTCGCGGGATATCTTCCTCGACGATGACCCATCCCCGACTGCCGTAGCCGAGCGCTTTCAAGCCGCGATCGCACTGGCGCGCAAACAGGGCTCGGTAGTCATCATCGGCCATCCTCATGAGAGCACTCTGACCGTGCTCGAACGCGAACTGCCGCGCCTCTCGGCGCAGGGCATCGAATGGGTCGATGTCGGGCAGATGATCGCCACCCGCAGCAACCGGGCAATGGCCGCGCACGGACGCGGCGGCATCTACCGCTAAGCATCAGAGATAGCGCTGCAGCAGCGTCTCCACCGTGCCATCGGCGCGCATCGCGTCCAGCGCCCGCTGTAAGCGCTCGACCACTTCGTCCGGCGTCGCCCGGTTTAGCGCCAGGAACAATCGCGCCTCATTGAAACGCAGCACGGGCTTCAGACCGGTGACGCCTTCCTGCTTGGCCAGATAGGGCCCGACTGGATCGGCGGTGGCCCAGACGTCGATCTGCCCCTTGAGCAGCTTGCCAACGTTCTCCTGGTCGCGCAGCGAGTTGATCGGCGCCAACCCCTTGCTCTCCAGATGCTGACTCACGGCATCGTTCTTGTAGGCCCCGATGCGCAGATTGCGTGCTTCCTCCAAACCGGTCAGACGCAACGGGCTATCCGACGGCGCCAGCAGCACCCAGCTGATACTCGCCAGCGGGCCGACCCACTTGAACTGCGGCTCACGCTCGGCGGTAAAGGTTGTGGAAAACAGACCCTGATCGGGCTGTTCAAGCACCTGCTTGTAGATGCGATCCCAGGGAAAGCGCAGGCTCAGCTCATAGCGGATGTTCGCCCGGCGGAACATCTCGCGGACGATATCGGCATTGATGCCGTGGATCTTTGCATCGGCCGCGTAGTTCTTGTTGTCCTCGGCCATGTTGAATGGCGGAAAGTTCTCGGTGAGCAACACGACGCGATAGTCGTCGGGTAGCTCGGCACGGGCGTGACTGCATAGCAGCAGCACGATGACGGCTAGGATTCGTTTCAGCATGGCTCGCTCCCTGTCTGATTCACGACCCGCCCCTCCGCGGATCGTGGCCGAAGCGGTCGAAAGCAAGATGCGAACCAGCGCAGCGGCGCGGCAGCGCAGCTCAGGGATGGCCAAAACACGAAGCGGTGGGCGCGCCAGAAAGGCGCGAGAAGGATGCGCGACGCACCCAGCTGGCGCGCCGCCATCACGACAGAGGTCGGGCGCGGATGCTCGCCGACCGGTGGCTCAGCTCAGAGGTAGCGTGCGTTGATCTGGTCGATCAGGCCTTCGCTGCGCATCTGATCGAGCGCCTGTTGCAGCTTCTGTACCGTCTCGTCGTCGACCTGCTTGTTCAGCGCCAGATACAGCTCCGCATTATCGAAGCGCAGCACGCGCTTGAGCCCCGTTACGCCTTCCAGACGCGCCAGGTAACGGCCGGCGGGGTCACCGGTGGCCCAGAGGTCGATCTTGCCGTCGATCAGCTTCTTCACATTCTCCTGATCGCGCAGGGCAAGCACCGGCTTCAGGCCCTGGCCTTCCAGATGCTCGGCGATCGCATCGCCCTTGTAGGCACCAACGTTGTATTGGCTAGCCTGCTCCAGGCTGGTCAGGTTGATCGGGCTGTCGCCGCGGGCCAGCAACACCCAGTCGTCCGGACCGATGGGGCCGACCCACTTGAACAGCTCTTCACGCTCGGGCAGCCGTGCGGTGACGAACACCCCATAGTTGGCCTGCTCCAGCGCCATGCCGTAGATGCGCTCCCAGGGAAAACGCAGCGTCAGGCTGTAATCGATGCCGGCGCGCTTGAACATCTCGCGCACGATATCCACGGCAATGCCGCTGATGTGCTCGTCGCGGGCGAAGTTCTTGCCGTCAGCCGCCATGTTGTAGGGCGGGAAGTTCTCCGTCAGCAGGTCGATTTTCACCGGTGCCTGCGCATGGCCCAGCGTGGCGCCGAATAGCAGCGCCGCAGCGGCGAGGGAAGCGATGGTCTTGAGCATGCGTGAAATCTCCTGATTGCCTGTCCGCAACAGCCGCGGACATGTCCTTATTTCGGCATTAAGCCTGGTTCAGCTGCACGTTGAGATCAACGCATCACGATGCCGCGGGCGGCCAGGTAGGCCTTGGCTTCCGGGATGGTGTATTCGCCGAAGTGGAAGATGCTGGCGGCCAGCACCGCGTCGGCCTTGCCTTCGAGAATGCCATCGGCGAGGTGCTGCAGGTTGCCGACGCCACCGGAGGCGATCACCGGAATGCACAGCGCCTCGCTGATGGCACGGGTCACGCCGAGGTCGTAGCCGCTCTTCACGCCGTCCTGATCCATGCTGGTCAGCAGGATTTCGCCGGCGCCGAGGTCTTCCATCTTCTTCGCCCAGGCCACCGCATCCAGGCCGGTGGGCTTGCGCCCGCCATGGGTGAAGATCTCCCAGCGACCCGGCTCGCCCGGCGCGGACACCTTCTTCGCGTCGATGGCGACGACGATGCACTGTGAGCCGAAGCGGTCCGCGGCCTCGCCGACGAAATCCGGGTTGAACACCGCGGCAGTGTTGATCGAGACCTTGTCCGCGCCGGCGTTGAGCAGGTTGCGGATGTCCTGCACGCTGCGCACGCCACCGCCGACGGTCAGCGGGATGAACACCTGGCTGGCCATGCGCTCTACGGTGTGCAGGGTGGTGTCACGGTTGTCGACGCTGGCGGTGATGTCGAGGAAGGTGATCTCGTCGGCGCCCTGCTCGTCGTAGCGGCGGGCGATCTCCACCGGGTCGCCGGCGTCGCGAATGTTCTCGAACTGGACGCCCTTGACCACGCGGCCGTTGTCCACGTCGAGGCAGGGAATGATGCGTTTGGCCAGGGCCATGGCTTTCTCCGAAAGCAGCTTCTTCAAGCCGCAGGCTTCAAGCTGCAAGTAGCGTGTAGGGTGGATCACGCTTCACCGATCCACCGCAGATCAGCGAATCACTCGTCCTTGTACTTCAGGTCGCAGAGCGCCTGCGCCTCGGCCACGTCGAGCGTGCCTTCGTAGATCGCCCGCCCGGTGATGGCGCCGACGATCCCGGGCGTGTTGGTATCGAGCAGCTTCTGGATGTCGCCGATGTTGTGGATGCCCCCGGAAGCGATCACCGGGATGCGGCTGGCGTTAGCCAGCGCCACGGTGGCCTCGACGTTGCAGCCTTGCATCATGCCGTCCTTGGCGATGTCGGTGTAGACGATCGCCGAGACACCATCGGCCTCGAAGCGGCGCGCCAGATCGACCGCCTGCACGCTGGAGACTTCCGCCCAGCCATCGGTGGCGACAAAGCCGTCCTTCGCATCAAGGCCAACGATGACCTTGCCCGGGAAAGCGCGGCAGGCCTCGGTGACGAACCCCGGCTCTTTGACCGCCTTGGTGCCGATGATCACGTAGCTGACGCCGGCGCGCACGTAGTGCTCGATGGTTTCCAGGGTGCGGATGCCGCCACCGATCTGGATCGGCAGGTCCGGGTAGCGCTTGGCGATGGCGGTGACCACCTCGCCGTTGACCGGCTGGCCTTCGAAGGCGCCGTTGAGGTCGACCAGATGCAGGCGGCGGCAGCCGGCCTCGACCCACTTGGCGGCCATGGCCACCGGGTCATCGGAAAACACCGTGGCATCGTCCATCAGACCCTGACGCAGACGCACGCAGGCGCCGTCCTTGAGATCGATAGCGGGGATAATCAGCATGGCTTGAACCTGTTCAAATCAAGTGTCGGTTAAGGGTCAGCTCTTCTCGAGCGCCCACAAGTCGCTTTCGATGCTCTCGAACCGTTCCTTCAGGTGGCTCTGCACGTCGAAGATCGCCTTGTTGTAATACAGCGGCGCGATTTCCCGGGCGAACAGATCGAGCACTTCCTGCGCCTCGAACGAGCCCAGCTCGAGTTCGAAGCGGTCTCGCAGAAAGCGCTTGATGACCTGTTGCGCCGCCTGCTCCTGAGCGGCATCCAGCGTCAGGACCGGCGGCTTGAGCTTGGCCCGGCTCATTTACCAGCGACCATCCCAGGCGGCGAAGTTCTGCAGCAGCTGCAGGCCGTGGGTGTGGCTCTTCTCCGGGTGGAACTGCACGGCGAAGCGCGAACCGTCGGCCAGCGCGGCGGCGAAGTCGTTGCCGTAGTGGCCGCGACCGACCACCTGACGCGGATTGCCGGCCTCGATGTAGTAGCTGTGCACGAAATAGAAGCGCCCGTTGTCCGGAATCGCGTGCCAGAGCGGGTGGTCGACCACCTGCTTGACCTCGTTCCAGCCCATGTGCGGCACCTTCAGGTGCTCGCCGTCCTCGTGCAGGTCCTTGCCGAAGAAGCGCACCTGGCCGGGGAACAGACCGATGCAATCGACACCTTCGTTCTCCTCGCTGCGCTCCATCAGCGCCTGCATGCCGACGCAGATGCCGAGAAAGGGGCGATCCTGGCTGACTTCACGAACCAGTTCGTCGAAGCCCAGCCGGCGGATCTCGGCCATGCAGTCGCGAATCGCGCCGACGCCGGGAAACACCACGCGGTCGGCCTCACGGATGACCTGCGCATCGCTGGTGATCAGCACGCGGCCAGCGCCGACGTGCTCCAGCGCCTTGGCCACCGAATGCAGGTTGCCCATGCCGTAGTCGATGACGGCAACGGTCTGCATTACAGGCACCCTTTGGTGGAAGGCATCTGCCCCGCCATGCGCGGATCGAGTTCGACAGCCATGCGCAGCGCGCGGCCGAAGGCCTTGAACACGGTTTCGATCTGGTGGTGGGTGTTGATGCCGCGCAGGTTGTCGATATGCAGGGTCACCAGGGCGTGATTGACGAAGCCCTGGAAGAATTCCTGGAACAGGTCGACGTCGAACTTGCCGACCACCGCGCGGGTGTAGGGCACGTTCATGGTCAGCCCCGGGCGCCCGGAGAAGTCGATCACCACGCGCGACAGCGCCTCGTCGAGCGGCACGTAGGAATGCCCGTAGCGGGTCATGCCCTTCTTGTCGCCGATGGCCTTGATAAAGGCCTGGCCGAGGGTGATGCCGACGTCCTCGACGGTGTGGTGGTCGTCGATGTGCAGGTCGCCGTTGCACTCGATATCCAGGTCGATCAGCCCGTGACGGGCGATCTGGTCGAGCATGTGCTCCAGGAAGGGCACGCCGATGGCGAAGCGCGCCTTGCCGGTGCCATCCAGATTGATGGTGACCTTGACCTGGGTTTCCAGGGTGTTGCGCTCTACGTAAGCCGTACGTTCGGACATCAACAGCTCCGCTGATCGTGGGCGAAAAGGGGCACATTATAGGCGCAAACGCCGCAGTGCGGATATGCGCAGGGCACGCTGGACTGCATCTTGCAGGAACCTGCGCGTCAACCCGCGGAGGTGCCGCCCATGCACGGACGGAAAATGCCTGCGACCCTGCGCTTCATGCTGGCGTCCCGGCGCAGCGAACTGCTCGGCCTGGAGGACCTGGCGCGCACCTGCGAACTGGTCACCCGTATCAGCCAGCTGGTGCACGCGCTGCAGAAGGAGCGCGGCTACTCGAACATCTACCTCAGCGGCAACGCCGCCCATCAGCGCCAGCAGTTGGACGTGCTCAGCCTGGAAGCCGAGGCGCTGGAGCGCGACGTCCGCCTGGATCTGGATCGCATCGATCTGGACGCCGTCAGCAGCGCCGAGAAGACCCGCCTGTTCACCCGCATCGCCTATGCCCTGCACAGCCTCGACGAGCTGCCGGCGCTGCGCCGGCGCATCCGCGAGCACGCCATCAGCATGCAGGACGCCACGGCGACACTGGTGCGGCTGATCGGCGGGCTGCTGGCAGTGGTGTTCGAGGCGGCCGACACCGCCGCCGATCCGGACATCACCCGCTGCCTGGTGGCGCTGTTCAATTTCATGCAGGGCAAGGAACTGGCCGGCCAGGAGCGCGCGCTCGGTGTGGTCGGCTTCGCCAGCGGCTATTTCCGCGCGGACATGCTGGAGCGTCTGGAGCACCTGCTCGAAGGCCAGGAGCGCTGCTTCGCCACCTTCAGCCGCTTCGCCAGCCCGGCAGCGCAGGCGCTATGGCAAGCACTGTGCGCCAGCGAGACAAACATCAACGCCTGCCGCCTGCGTGACATCGCCCGCCGCACCAGCCCCGGCGCGGCGGTCGAACCGCAGCTGTGCGAGCTCTGGTTCGAGCTGCACACGCACCGCATCGACGCAATGAAGCAGGTCGAGACGCGCCTGGAGCAGGACCTGTTGCAACAGTGCCGGTACAGCATCGAGCGTATCCGCAAGGACCTGCAGAGCCATCGCAAGCTGCTAGACGGCATCGCCGACATGCATGCCGCCGCCGAGCAGGCCAAGCTGTTCAGTGTGCAGGCTAGCGACCTTGACGCGCCACCGCCGGACGGCATGACCGCGATGGTGGCGCGCTCGACCCTTGAGCTGCTGCTCACCCAGAGCGTACGCCTGCAGGGCCTCAATGAAGAATTGCGCGAGGCGCGTCAGGCGCTGGACGAGCGCAAACAGGTCGAGCGGGCCAAGCAGCAGCTGATGCGCCAGCAGGGCTTCTCCGAAGGCGAGGCTTACAGCTGGCTGCGTCAGGCGGCAATGAATCAGGGCCTGCGGCTGGAGGAGGTCGCCCAGCGCCTACTGGCACTGGCACAGCCCGCCGATCACGCCCCAGCCCGCACCCTGGGCCAGCGCTCCAGGCACTGAAAACAGGCACGCCGCACCATCGGACCAGCATGCCTGCCCCGCGGATGTGCATGCGCCGCCAGCCCCGCAGGATCGCCAAGCGCAATTCATCTTGATCAAGCCAATCACCGAGCTGGGCGCGCTCGGTCTGCGCTGCGCCGCAAGTGCTTGATTCGATGGAGACCACCCGGTGATTCCATGCCGCGGCAGCACCCGCTCCGCGCCGCCGGAGCAGTTCTGGCACAGCTTTCGCAAAGCTCAGGCAAGGCCGGATCCTTCGGCTTTCACAACTCCTCATCAGGACAACGGTGTCCACGCTCTCCGGCTCCAGCCGGGCGGTGTGGCGCCGTTTTTTTTCGCCCAAAGGAAAACCCGACCATGACCGACAAGCCGAACAACGACCAGCCCAGCAGCGTAACGCTGGCCTCGCGCCGCAGCTTTCTCAAGCAATCGATCATCGCCGCCAGCGGCGTCGCCCTGTTCGGCGGCATGTCCCTGGGAATGCGTTCGGCCGCCTGGGCGGCGGGCGGTGACGTGGAAACCAGCAAGGCCAAGCTCGGCTTTATCGCCCTGACCGACGCCGCACCGTTGTTCGTCGCCGCCGAGAAGGGCCTTTTCGCCAAGTACGGAATGACCGAAGTCGAAGTACTCAAGCAGTCGTCCTGGGGCACCACCCGCGACAACCTGGTGCTCGGTTCGGCGAAGAACGGCATCGATGGCGCGCACATCCTCACGCCGATGCCCTACCTGATCAGTGCCGGCATCGTCACGCCGAACAACCAGCCGGTGGCCATGTCGATCCTCGCGCGGCTGAACCTGGCCGGCCAGTGCATTTCGGTCGGCGAGGAATATCGCGACCTGAAGATCGGCCTCGACAGCACACCGTTCAAAGCCGCACTGGAAGCGAAGAAGGCCAGCGGCAAGAAAGTCAGCGCAGCAATGACCTTTCCCGGCGGCACCCATGACCTGTGGATGCGCTACTGGCTGGCGGCCGGTGGCATCGACCCGAATGCCGACATCAACACCATCGTCGTGCCGCCAGCGCAGATGGTCGCCAACATGAAGGTCGGCAGCATGGACACCTTCTGCGTCTGCGAGCCTTGGAACGCGCAGCTGATCAACCAGAAGATCGGCTACACCGCCAACACCACCGGCGAGCTGTGGCACAACCACCCGGAAAAGGCCTTTGCCCTGCGCAGCGACTACGTGGCGACCAACCCCAACGCGGCCAAGGCGCTGACCATGGCGATCATGGAAGCCCAGCAGTTCTGCGAGAAGGCCGAGAACAAGGAGGAAGTGGCGAAGATCTGCTCGCAGCGCAAGTGGATCGGCGCGCCCTACAAGGACATCGTCGACCGCATGAAGGGCAACTTCGCCTACGGCACCGGCAAAGTCATCGAGAACCATCCCGAGCAGATGCGCTACTGGGACGACCACGCGTCCTATCCGTTCCAGAGCCACGACCTCTGGTTCCTCACCGAGAACAAGCGCTGGGGCTACCTGCCAACGGACTTCGACAGCCAGGCGTTGATCGCCAAGGTCAACCGCGAAGACATCTGGCGTGCCGCCGCCGGCGAGCTGAACTTGCCCGCTGAGCTGATACCGACCTCCACCTCCCGCGGCGTGGAGAAGTTCTTCGACGGCAAGGTCTTCGACCCCGAGAACCCGCAAGCCTACCTGGACAGCCTGACCATCAAGGCCATGGCCTGATAACCGCAACCCGCGAGGAAAAGCCCATGAATGCCAACGTCAAACTGCAGCCCGCCAGCGCCGAGCCGGTGTCCATCGTCCGCCCTTCCCGCCTCGCCGCACTGGCTCGGCGCAGCGGCCGCTACGCTGTGCAGCAGCTGGTGCCACCGCTGGTGATCCTGCTGGTGCTCGGGGTGATCTGGGAGATGCTCTGCTCCGGCGCGGACGCCGCGCTGCCGCCGCCCTCGCAGGTGGTCGCGGAAACCTGGGAGCTGATCATCGATCCGTTCTACGACAATGGCGGCAATGACGTGGGCCTGGCCTGGCAACTGCTGGCGAGCCTGCAGCGGGTGGCGGTGGGTTATCTGCTGGCGGTGGTCGCTGGGGTCGGCCTCGGCGTGCTGATTGGCCAGTCGGACTGGGCCATGCGCGGCCTCGATCCGATCTTCCAGGTGCTGCGCACCGTGCCGCCACTGGCCTGGCTGCCGCTGTCGCTGGCGGGTTTCCAGGACAGCCATCCCTCGGCGCTGTTCGTCATCTTCATCACCGCGATCTGGCCGATCATCATCAATACCGCAGTGGGCATCCGCAACATCCCGCAAGACTACCGCAACGTCGCTCAGGTGCTGCAGCTCAACGGTTTCGAGTACTTCAAGACCATCATGCTGCCGGCCGCCGCGCCGTACATCTTCACCGGCCTACGCATCGGCGTCGGCCTGTCGTGGCTGGCGATCATCGCCGCGGAGATGCTCATCGGCGGCGTCGGCATCGGGTTCTTCATCTGGGATGCGTGGAACGCCTCGCGCATCAGCGACATCATCCTCGCGCTCGTCTACATCGGCGTGGTCGGCTTCGTGCTCGATCGCCTGGTGGCCTTCGTCGGCCAGCGCATCACCCGCGGCATTCCGGCCAACTGAGGAGCAACGCCATGAGCTATCTCTCCATCGAACACCTGGACAAGAGTTTCGTGCGCGGCAACCTCGCCTCGCAGGTGCTCAAGGACATCAACCTGAACATCGCCAAGGGCGAGTTCATCTCCATCATCGGCCACTCCGGCTGCGGCAAGTCGACGGTGCTGAACATCGTCGCCGGGCTGCTCGACCCCAGCCTCGGCGGCGTGATCCTCGACGGCAAGGAAGTCCGCGGCCCTGGCCCGGACCGCAGCATGGTGTTCCAGAACCACTCGCTGCTGCCCTGGCTGACCGTCTACGAGAACGTCGAAGTCGCAGTGAACAAGCTGTTCAAGCGCAGCATGAACAAGCGCGAACGGCGCGAGTGGATCGAGCACAACCTGGCGCTGGTGAACATGGGGCATGCGCTGAACAAGTATCCGCAGGAAATTTCCGGCGGCATGAAGCAGCGCGTCGGCATTGCCCGTGCACTGGCTATGAAACCGAAGGTGCTGCTGCTCGACGAGCCGTTCGGCGCCCTCGATGCACTGACCCGCGCGCACCTGCAGGATGAGGTGATGAAGATCCAGAAAGACCTGGGCAACACCATGATGATGATCACCCACGACGTCGACGAGGCCGTGCTGCTCTCCGACCGCATCGTGATGATGACCAACGGCCCCTCGGCGACCATCGGCGAAATCCTCGAGGTGAAACTGCCGCGCCCACGCGACCGCATCGCCCTGGCCGACGACCCGGAGTACAACCACTACCGCCGTGCAGTGCTGAGCTTTCTCCACGAGCGCCACCGCCTGCATTGACGGGCGCGTCCACCGCCGGCGTCTCGTGCGCTGGCGGCGGTTCGGCGTATCCTTGCCGGCACTTCTGCTCAGCCGTCGCAAGGTCGCCATGCCCGTCTACGTCGAATCCGTCACCCAGCCCAGCCCGCAGGATTTAACCGATCTGGCGAAGATCTACGCCGATGCACCGGCGTGGTTGCTGGAGCCCTACGCTAATGCTGAAGCGCTGATCGAGGCCGCTCTGGCCGATGGCAGCCTGATCGCCGGTCGCTTCAATGACCGCCTACTCGGCGCCGCCCTGCTGCGGCGCGGCGACGATGCCTGGCGCCTGTCGCATCTGTGCATACGCAAAGTCACCCGCAAACGCGGCGTCGGCCGCCGCCTGCTGGAAGAAACCCAGCGTCAGGCCAGCGAAGCCGGCAAGCCACTGCGCCTGGCCGCGCCTGCAGGGCATCTGGAAGCCAGCGCCCTGGCGGCGCGCACCCATTTGCCGCTGGATTCGCTCTAACTGCCCATGACTGCACCACAACCGTCGCGCTCGGCCTGATTCACTGCCACAGGGCGCAGCTGCCCTGTACGGCGGCCAGCTGCGGAACCCGCACCCCTGATGCCACTCCAACGCCGACCGCGTTCCCGACAAGCGCAGGCACGGGGCTATACTCGGCACCTTTCAGATCGCTCTTCTACAAGGACTCGTCCATGAAATCGCTCGGCAAAATCCTGGGTCTGGTCTTTCTCGGGCTGTTGCTGATCCTGGTGGCGGCAGGCTTCGCCCTGACTCACCTGTTCGATCCCAACGACTACAAGGACGAGATCCGCGATCTGGCGCGCAGCAAAGCCGGCCTCGAACTGGACATCAAGGGCGACATCGGCTGGAGCCTGTTCCCCTGGCTCGGTCTGGAGCTGCACGAGACCACCCTGGCCAGCGCCCAGACACCGGAGCAGCCTTTCGCCGACCTGCGCATGCTCGGCCTGTCGGTGCGAGTAATGCCGCTGCTCAGCCGCGAAGTGCAGATGAGCGATATCAAGGTGAACGGCCTCAACCTGACGCTGAACCGTGATGAAAAGGGTCGCGGCAATTGGGAGGGCGTCGGCCAGCCGGCCAAACAACCAGAGCAGCCCGCGCAAACCCCGAAGGCCAGCGAGCCAAGCCCAGAACAGGCCGACCAAGCGCCAGCTTCGCGCAACAAGCCGCTGACGCTGGATATCGACAGCCTGACCGTCAGCGACGCGCGGGTCACCTACCACGACGCCAAGACCGGCCAGCAATACAGCGCCGAAAGCATCGAGCTGACGACCGGCGCCATTCGCGAAGGCAGCTCGATCCCGGTCAAGCTCAACGCCTTCTTTGGCAGCAATCAACCGGTCATGCGTGCACGTACCGAACTGCAGGGCGCGCTGCGCTTCGACAACCAGCTCAAACGCTATCAGTTCGAAGACATGCGCCTGTCCGGCGAGGCTTCCGGCGAACCGCTGCAAGGCCAGACGCTGACCTTCAGCGCCCAGGGCCAGCTGCTGGTCGACCTTGCCGCGCAGATTGCCGAATGGAACAGCCTCAAGTTCACCGCCAACCAGTTGCGCGGCCTGGGCGAACTGAAGGCGCGTGATCTGGACAAGGAAGCGAAGATCAGTGGCGCGCTGACCGTCGCGCAGTTCAACCTGCGCGAATTCCTCCAGGGCACCGGCCAGAAACTGCCGGCAATGGCCGATGGCGCAACGCTGAGCAAAGCCGAACTGGTCAGCCGCCTGAGCGGCACGCCGAACAGCATCGCGCTGGAAGAGCTGACCCTGAAACTCGACGACAGCACCTTCACCGGCCGCCTCGCCGTCAGCGACTTCGCCCGCCAGGCGCTGCGCGTCGACCTCAAGGGCGACCGCTTCAATCTGGATCGCTACCTGCCGCCGCCGAGCAAGGAGCAGGCGGCCGAGGCAGCGCGCAAGAGCGAGGTCAAGAGCACCCAGGCCAGCGCAATCGGCAGCGGCACCACACCACTGCCCAACGCGCCAACCCAGCAGGCCTGGAGCGATGCGACCGTGTTGCCGCTAGAGCAACTGCGCAAGCTCGATACCGAGGTCAACCTGGCCATCGGCAGCCTGACCGCGATGAAAATCCCGCTGGACGGCTTCAATCTCAAGGCACGCACCCGCAACGGCTTGCTGACCCTGCAGGAAATGCGCGCCGGCCTGTATGGCGGTCGCCTGGATGGCTCGGCCAGTCTCGACGTACGCCCGGCACTGCCATTGCTGACCGTGCAGAACCGCTTCAATGGCGTGCCGGTCGAGCGCCTGCTGGAAAGCCAGGGCGAGGACGTGGTGGTCAAGGGGCTGCTCAACCTGGATGCCGACCTGCGCACCCAGGGCAACAGCGAGAAGGCCTGGATCGACAACCTCAACGGCAAGGTCGGCTTCATCATCGACAACGGTGTGCTGGTCGATGCCAACCTCGAGCAGCAGCTGTGCCGCGCCATCGCCACGCTCAATCGCAAGCCACTCGCCAGCGACCCACGCAGCAAGGACACGCCGTTCCGCGAACTCAAGGGCAACCTGACGCTACGCAACGGCGTGGCCAGCAACCCCGACCTCAAGGCCAGCATTCCCGGCCTGACCGTCAACGGCAAGGGCGATGTCGACCTGCGCGTGCTGGGCATGGACTACCGCGTCGGCATCCTCATCGAAGGCGACAAGGGCGCCATGCCGGACCCGGCCTGCCAGGTCAACGAGCGCTACGTCGGCATCGAATGGCCGCTGCGCTGCCGCGGCCCGCTGGAGCTGGGCGCCAAGGCCTGCCGCTTCGACAACGACGCGCTAGGCAAGGTCGCGGCGCGGCTGGCTGGGGAAAAACTCAACGAGAAGATCGAAGAGAAGCTCGGCGACAAGGTCAGCCCGGAACTCAAGGACGCGCTCAAGGGCCTGTTCAAGCGATGAGTCCGGAGCAGTTCGGCACAGCGGTCCTCGACTGGTTCGACAGTCACGGCCGCAAGGATCTGCCCTGGCAGCAGGGCATCACGCCGTACCGGGTGTGGGTGTCGGAGATCATGCTGCAGCAGACCCAGGTCAGCACCGTGCTCGGCTATTTCGACCGTTTCATGGACGCGCTGCCCAGCGTCGAGGCGCTCGCCGCCGCCGAGGAAGATGAAGTCCTGCACCTTTGGACCGGCCTCGGCTACTACAGCCGCGCACGCAATCTGCACAAGACCGCCAAGCTGATCGTCGTCGAACATGGCGGCGTGTTTCCGGCCGACGTCGACAAACTCGCCGAACTGCCTGGAATTGGCCGCTCCACGGCCGGCGCCATTGCCAGCATCAGCCTGGGCCTGAGGGCACCGATCCTCGACGGCAATGTCAAGCGCGTGCTGGCCCGCTACGTCGCCCAGCAAGGCTATCCCGGCGAGCCGAAAGTGGCCCGCCAGCTGTGGGAGGTGGCCGAGCGCTTCACCCCGCAGCAGCGCGTCAACCATTACACCCAGGCGATGATGGATCTCGGCGCCACGCTGTGCACGCGCAGCCGCCCAAGCTGCCTGCTCTGCCCGCTCAAGGACGGCTGCCGCGCCCATCTGCTCGGGCGCGAAACCGACTTTCCAGTGCCCAAACCACGCAAGGCGCTGCCGCAGAAGCGCACGCTGATGCCGCTGCTGGCCAATCGCGACGGCGCCATCCTGCTCTACCGGCGCCCATCCACTGGCCTGTGGGGCGGACTCTGGAGCCTGCCGGAACTGGACGACCTCGCCGCCCTCGATCCGCTGGCCGAACGGCATGCGCTGCAGCTGGAAGAGCGCCGCGAGCTGCCCGGACTGACCCACACCTTCAGCCATTTCCAATTGGCTATCGAGCCCTGGCTGATCAGGGTCAAGTCCGCGCCTGACGCCGTGGCCGAGGCCGACTGGCTCTGGTATAACCTCGCCACCCCGCCGCGCCTCGGCCTTGCCGCGCCGGTAAAGACACTGCTCAAGCGCGCCGCCGCTGAATTGCATGCAGGAGAAAACCCATGACCCGCACCGTGAATTGCCGCAAGTACAACGAAGAACTCCCCGGCCTTGAGCGCCCGCCTTTCCCCGGCCAGAAAGGCGAAGACATCTACAACAACATCTCCAAGCAGGCCTGGGACGACTGGCAGAAGCACCAGACCATGCTGATCAACGAGCGCCGGCTGAACATGATGAACGCCGAGGACCGCAAGTTCCTCCAGGGCGAAATGGACAAGTTCTTCTCCGGCGAGGATTACGCCAAGGCCGAAGGCTACGTACCGCCGAGTGAATGACCTTCGGCTGCGCTAAGCGCCCGTCCGGATTAAATATTTTTCCGGCGCGCGCTTGACAGGCAAAAGCCAAATCCGTCTAATAGCGCCCCGTTGCCCAGGTAGCTCAGTCGGTAGAGCAGGGGATTGAAAATCCCCGTGTCGGCGGTTCGATTCCGTCCCTGGGCACCACCTTTCGTTTTCAGGTGGTGTCAGCATTACCTGAAAACCCACAAGAAGCCCGCCGAGTGCGGGCTTTTTGTTGCCTGCGATTTGTTCTCCTCTGGCGCCGCAACGCTCTACGTGACCGCCTGCCCGTTCGTTGAAGCAAGGCGAGCCATCTGAGACCTGGCTCCGGTCCGACGGAAAAGCGCGCTGTTACCCTCGCCTGCCTTTGAACCGCACGGACGCCATCATGCAGCGCTATCTGTTCGCCGCCTTGCTCATCACAACCATGCCCGTCAGCGCCGAGGTAATTACCTGTCGCGTGATCGGTATCGCCGATGGCAACGCCTTCAGCTGTCGCACCGCCGAAGGCCAAAGGCTCAGGGTGCGGATGGCGGAGATCGACGCGCCCGATCTCAAACAGCCGTACGGCAGCCAGGCCCGGCAGACGCTTTCGAGCCATGTATTCGGCAAGGACGTCTTTCTCACGATCAAAGGCCGCGACGAGCAGGGGCGAACCCTGGCGCGCGTCAGAGCCGGAGATGTCGACGTCAATTCCGACATGGTCAGGACCGGCACGGCGTGGGCATACCGCGGCCAGCTGAATGACCGTACCCTGCTCGATCTCGAGGCTGTCGCAAGGGAGTTCAAGCGTGGCATCTGGTCCCTGCACAAATCGGAACAGCAGCCACCATGGGAGTGGCGCAAGCAAACGCGCAGCGCCGCTCGTTAGCCACGTCTCGACGCTGCTCAAGGCGTCAATTTCAGCCGCACCGCATAGGCGTTTGCCACGCCCGGGTCGCGTTGCCGCCAGCGAAGCGCTAGCCTGGAACAATGACGGACAAGCGACCGCAGCTGTCGCCGCGCTCTGGAGCTATCACCATGCCTGTACGCTGGACTGCGATGTTGCTGGCGCTCGCCCTGCCTGTCGGCTACAGCCACGCCGAACAAGTGCGATTCGTGACCGAGGATTTCCCGCCGTTCACCTTCGCAGCGACGACTGCTCCAATTGATACGCCTGCCGGCCCATTCGTCGACGTCATTGGCGCGGTATGCGCCCAGCTGCGAATCGACTGTCCGATCCAGCTGCTGCCCTGGCGCCGCGCACTGGCGCTGGCCGAGGGCGGCGAGGTGGACGGCATCTTCACTGTGATCCGCTCACCGGAACGCGAACGCGCCTTCCACCTAACCCGCATGTTGGTCACCTCGCGCTATGGCGTCTATGCGCGCTCGGCCAGTCGCTTCGTGTTCCATCGCCCGGAGGATCTGGCCGGGCGTACCGTGGCGGTCTACGGGCCGTCCGGTACCTCGTTCGTGCTGGGCCAGCATCTGACGAAAGTGGCCGATGTGGAGCTCATTCTTGAATCGGACAACCGCCGGCTGATGCGCATGCTGCAGGCTGGGCGCTTCGGCGAGCAGGGCGTGGCGGTGGTCAACCAGGACGTGGCCTGGCACCTGATCGAGCAGGAGCGGCTGGCGGATATCCACGAGGCAGGCGAACTGCAAGCGGTGTCCTATGCCATCGGGCTTTCTCGTGCAGCGGTGAGCGAAGCTGAGTTCAAGCGCTTCAACCAGGCTCTGGAGTCGCTGATCGCCGACGGCACGGTCTCCCGTATCCTGCGCCGATACGGGCTGCAACCCGCCTTCTAGCGGCTACGGCTGGCCCGATCGACTTCCCATCGCATCTTTTCTCTGAATCATTCCGTGCCTCTGGCCGTCTACCCAGAAGGCAGCGTTCGGGCAATCCGGAGGTTTCGCCGCGTACATCCCGCTCATCACCCGCGCAAACGGAGGCTGACCGCCCATGGACGCCGCTAGGAAATTGCCCAAGGCCATCATTCTGTTCCCCGTGTTCATTCCAGCAGTGATCGTCACACTGCTGCTGGTGATCGGAACCATCAGCAATCCGGAACTGGCCGGTGAAGTGTTCAGCTCGACGCTGGCTTTCATCACCACCAACTTCGGTTGGTTCTACATGCTCTCGGTGGCCTTTTTCCTGGTGTTCATCGTCGGCATCGCCATGACTCCCTGGGGCAGCATCAAGCTGGGCCCGGATCACGCCGAGCCGCAATACAGCTTCCCGGCCTGGTTCGCCATGCTCTTTTCCGCCGGCTACGGCATCGCCCTGCTGTTCTTCGGCGTGGCCGAACCCGTGCTGCACTACGCCTCGCCACCCGCGGGAGCTGGAGAAACCGTCGACGCGGCCAAGCAGGCGATGCAGATTGCCTTCTTCCACTGGGGCTTTCATATCTGGGCCATCTATGGCCTTACCGGTCTGGTGCTGGCTTACTTCTCGTTCCGCCACGGTCTGCCGCTGTCGATGCGCTCGGCGCTGTACCCGATCATCGGCGAACGTATCCACGGGCCGATTGGCCATGTGGTGGACATCTTCGCCATTCTCGGCACGCTGTTCGGTATTGCCACCACGCTGGGCCTGTCGGTTACCCAGATCAACGCGGGCATCAACTACCTCTGGCCGTCGATACCGATCAGCATCAACGTGCAGATCATCGCCATCGCGATCATCACCGGCCTGGCGATCTGCTCGGTGGTCGCCGGCCTGGACAAGGGTGTGAAGAACCTTTCGCTGTTGAACATGGTCCTGGCGATCGGCCTGATGCTCTTCGTGTTTCTGGTCGGGCCGAGCATCTTCATTCTCGAAACCTTCCTGCAGAACACCGGCAGCTACCTGAACAACATCATCGAGCGCACCTTCAACCTGCAGGCTTACAGCCGCAGCGACTGGATCGGCAACTGGACGCTGTTCATCTTCGGCTGGACCATCGCCTGGTCGCCCTTCGTCGGCCTGTTCATCGCCAAGATCAGCCGTGGCCGGACCATTCGCCAGTTCGTGTTTGGCGTGATGTTCGTGCCGACCATCTTCACCTTCCTCTGGTTCTCGGTGTTCGGCGACACCGCACTGCACATGATCATGGTCGAGGGCTATACCTCGCTGATCTCGGATGTGCAGGCGGACAACGCCATCGCGCTGTTCAAACTGTTCGAACTGCTGCCGTTGACGTCCATCGCCTCGTTCCTCGCGGTGGTGCTGATCATCACCTTTTTCGTCACCTCGTCGGACTCCGGCTCTCTGGTGATCGACTCGCTGGCCGCAGGCGGCGCGCTGCACACGCCAGTATGGCAACGAGTGTTCTGGGCCAGCATCGAGGGCATCGTGGCATCCACACTGCTCCTCGCCGGCGGCCTCAGCGCGCTGCAGACCATGACCATCGCCAGCGCGCTGCCCTTCGCGATCATCATGATGATCGCCGCGCTGGGCATGTGGCGCGCACTGGTCATCGAAGGCCACCACGAAACCAGTCTGCAAAGCCACATGCAGGGCAGTCGGCTGGCGAGCAACGCCGGACCCGGGCTGTGGAAGAAGCGCCTGGCTGGGATGGTCAGCTTCCCCAGCCGGGAAGAGGTCGACGGCTTCATGAACACCACGGTACTGAAAGCCATGCGCCGCGTGCAGCGCGAACTCAGCGGCCAGGAATGGGCTGCCGAAGTGCACACCGATGAAGCCCATTCGCGGCTCTACCTGGAGGTCATCAAGGACGACCAGGTGGACTTCATCTACGAGATCCGCGCGGTCGGCTACGCGATGCCAGCGTTCGCGCTGACCGAGGATCCGGAGACCGACGAGCAGTACTACCGCGCCGAAGTGTTCCTGCGCCGCGGCGGTCAGCATTACGACGTCTACGGATACGACCAGGCGGACATCATTAGCGACATACTCGATCAGTTCGAGAAGTATCTGCACTTCCTGCACATCTCGCCGGGGAGCTTGCCGTGGAAGATGGCCGAGCACGACGAAATGCTTTCCGACGAACAGGACGCGCCGAAGCCGGAAGCGAGCTGAGACCGTTTCAGCTTCCGCCCGCACGGAACGGGCCGATCCTGCCATTTGCGCCACGCACCGGAATGCGCCTGCGCGTGCAGCGTCGATTTCATCTATACAGATGGAATCGCATTGTTGGCCAGGGAAACGTGACCGATCGGTCATACCGCTCAACGCCGCATCGCGCTTGGCGCATGCCGCATCGCATGCTAGGTTTGCGCCTCGCCAGGACGGCGAGCAGTTCGCGCGGAGCGCACCATCAGATATCTAGACCATGGCGGCCTTCGCCGGTCTGTAAGAGGACCCCTCATGGCCGAGGCCATCCCTGCACTGGAAATCCGCAACCTGCACAAGCGCTACGGCGATCTGGAAGTTCTCAAAGGCATCTCGCTGACCGCCCGTGACGGCGATGTGATTTCCATCCTCGGCTCTTCAGGCTCCGGAAAATCCACTTTCCTGCGCTGTATCAACCTTCTGGAAAACCCCCACGAGGGCGAGATTCTGGTGGCTGGTGAGCAGCTCAAGCTCAAGCGCGACAAGCAGGGTGACCTGGTCGCCGCCGACGGCAAGCAGCTCAACCGGATTCGCAGCGAGCTGGGCTTCGTGTTCCAGAACTTCAACCTCTGGCCGCACATGACCATCCTCGACAACATCATCGAGGCACCGCGCCGCGTGCTAGGCCAGAGCAAGGCCGAAGCCACCGAGGTGGCCGAAGCCCTGCTGGCCAAGGTCGGCATCGCCGACAAGCGCCACGTTTACCCCAATCAGCTTTCCGGTGGCCAGCAGCAGCGCGCGGCGATCGCCCGCACGCTGGCGATGCAGCCCAAGGTGATCCTGTTCGACGAGCCCACCTCGGCGCTGGACCCGGAAATGGTACAAGAAGTGCTTGCAGTGATCCGGTCGCTCGCCGAGGAAGGCCGGACTATGCTGCTCGTCACCCACGAAATGAATTTCGCCAAGCAGGTATCCAGCGAAGTGGTGTTCCTCCACCAGGGTCTGGTCGAGGAACAGGGAACGCCCGAGCAGGTATTTGACAATCCTCAATCGGCGCGCTGTAAACAATTCATGTCCAGCCATCGCTAAATGGAGCAACACCGCATGAAGAGCTATAAGAAGATCCTGCTGACCGCTGCTGCCTCGCTGATCATCGGCACTCAGGCATTCGCGGCGGAAAAACTACGGATTGGTACCGAAGGCGCCTACCCACCCTTCAACCTGATCGACGCCAGCGGCAAGGTGGTCGGCTTCGACCTGGATATCTCCCACGCCCTGTGCGCCAAGATGAAGGTCGAGTGCGAAGTGGTCACTTCCGACTGGGATGGCATCATCCCTGCGCTGAACGCCGGCAAGTTCGACTTTCTCGCCGCTTCCATGTCGGTTACCGAGGAACGCAAGAACGCCGTCGACTTCACCGACCATTACTACACCAACAAGCTGCAGTTCGTGGCGCCGAAGAACGTCGAGTTCCAGACTGACGAAGGCTATCTGAAAGGCAAGGTGATCGGTGCGCAGCGCGCAACCATCGCCGGCACCTGGCTGGAAGACAACCTGGACCGCGTCGTCGACATCAAGCTCTACGACACCCAGGAAAACGCCTATCTGGACCTGGCGTCCGGTCGCGTCGACGGCATCCTCGCCGACACCTTCGTGCAGTGGGAATGGCTCAAGAGCGACGCCGGCAAGAACTTCGAGTTCAAGGGCGAGCCGGTATTCGATGACGACAAGATCGCCATCGCCGTACGCAAGGGCAACGATGAACTGCGCGAACGGCTGAACAAGGCGCTAGCGGAAATCATCGCCGACGGCACCTACAAGCAGATCAACGACAAGTACTTCCCGTTCAGCATTTACTGATCCAACCGAACCGAAGCCCGATCGCCAGCCTGCTGGCCGATCGGGCTTCGGTGTTTGAGTTCCTATGATTCCTGACCTTCACGGATTCGGTCCGGCCCTGATCGCCGGCACCTGGATGACCATCCAACTGGCCCTCGCCTCCCTGGCGCTGGGGCTGGTGCTCGGTCTGCTCGGCGCACTCGCCAAGACCTCGCCCTACAGCGCGCTGCGCTGGCTGGGCGGTACCTATTCGACCATCGTGCGCGGTGTACCCGAACTGCTCTGGGTGCTGCTGATCTATTTCGGCACCATCAGCATGATTCGCGGCATCGGTGAGCTGTTCGGCATCGAGAACCTCGCGCTCAGCCCGTTCGCCGCCGGTACCATCGCCCTGGGTCTGTGCTTCGGCGCCTACGCCACCGAGGTGTTCCGCGGTGCACTGCTGGCCATTCCCAAGGGCCACCGTGAAGCCGGCCTGGCGCTGGGCCTGGGCAAACGGCGCATCTTCACCCGCCTGATCCTGCCGCAGATGTGGCGCCTGGCCCTGCCGGGCCTCGGCAACCTGTTCATGATCCTGATGAAGGACACGGCATTGGTATCTGTCATCGGCCTGGAAGAGATCATGCGCCGCTCGCAGATTGCCGTGACCGCCAGCAAGGAGCCCTTCACCTTCTTCCTGGTGGCGGCCTTCATCTACCTGTGCCTGACCATCGTCGCCATGGTCGGTATGCACTTCCTTGAAAAACGTGCCGGCCGCGGCTTCGTGCGGAGCGCAGCATGACCTGGGAAATCTTCATCAAGTGGCTGCCTAGCTTTATCGACGGCGCCTGGCTGACTCTGCAACTGGTCGGCGTATCGGTCATCGCCGGCCTGATCGTCGCCGTGCCACTGGGCATAGCCCGTTCGTCCCGGCACCTGGCGGTGCGTGCATTGCCTTACGGCTACATCTTCTTCTTCCGCGGCACGCCGCTGCTGGTCCAGCTGTTCCTGGTCTACTACGGCATGGCGCAGTTCGACGTGGTGCGCCAGAGCGCGCTCTGGCCATACCTGCGTGACCCGTACTGGTGCGCGATCATCACCATGACGCTGCACACCGCAGCCTATATCGCCGAGATCATCCGCGGCGCGATCCAGAACGTGCCTCACGGCGAAATCGAAGCCGCCCGCGCGCTGGGCATGTCGCGCAGCCAGGCACTGCTGCACATCATCCTGCCGCGTGCCACGCGCATCGGCCTGCCGGCCTACAGCAACGAAGTGATCCTGATGCTCAAGGCCAGCGCGCTGGCCAGCACCATCACCTTGCTGGAACTGACCGGCATGGCGCGCAAGATCGCTGCACGCACCTACCTGCACGAGGAAATGTTCCTCACCGCCGGCCTGATCTACCTGCTGATCGCCTTTATCCTCATGCAAGGCTTCAAGCTGCTTGAGCGCTGGCTGCGAGTCGACGCCTGCCAGGGACGCTGACTCCCGCACTGCCTCCTGCGCAAGGAGGCAGTGACCCTTTGACCGCTCCGGCTGAATCCCGCCTTCACTCTGCGGTCAGACGCAAATCCGAACCCTTACGAGATTCCCCATGCCTGTCGATATCCAACGCATCGAAATGAACCAGCTTGTCTGCTGGCGAGTACGTCGCGGTGAGGACGAACTGCTGATCGCCGAACAGGGCGCGCAGATCCTCAGCTATCGCCAGGGCGATGCGCCGCCGATCATCTGGCTCAGCGAGGAGGCCGCCTTCGAACAGGGCCAATCGGTACGCGGCGGTGTGCCAGTGTGCTGGCCATGGTTCGGCGACCTGGCGCGCAACCCGCAAGCGGTGCAGGCGAATTACAGCGGCGAGCAACCCGCACCCTTCCACGGCCTGGTACGCGCCCTGCCCTGGCAATTGCGGGAGCAGCGCAGCGAAGGCGATACGGCGATTCTCGAGTTCCACTGCCCGCAGGCGCTCGGCGAGCTGCCGGGCTTGCCGCATCGGGTCGAACTGACGCTGCAGATCCGTCTGGCCGATGAGCTTGAGCTCAGCCTCAGCAGCCGCAACGTCGGCGTGGAGGCGATCAGTATCAGCCAGGCCCTGCACAGCTACTTCGCTGTCAGCGACATCCATCAGGTGCGCGTCGAAGGCCTGGCCGGCTGCCCCTACATCGATACGCTGCTGGATTGGCAGCAGCGCCAGCAGCAGAACGGTGACCTGGCGTTCAACGGCGAAACCGACCGCATCTACTTGCAGCTTCCGACAACCCTGCAGCTCATCGACCCGGCATGGAAACGCAGCATCCGGCTGACCACTCGCGGCTCGCGCTCCGCCGTACTGTGGAACCCGTGGATCGACAAGGCCAAGCGCCTGTCCAGCTACGCCGACGACGCCTGGCAGCGCATGGCCTGCATCGAGACGGCCAACGTGCTGGACGACGTGGTGGTATTGCAGCCAGGCCAGCAGCACCTGTTAGGCGTATCCATCACCGCAGACCCCGCGCACTGACCAGCCGCCGCTATCGGCTATAACACTACCAATCATCTTTCTGTGATCGAGTAGATAGTTGTATGTAAGTGATGACTTACATGAAACTGGCTTATTTCGCACACGCTTAAATAGATCGCAGAGGCAACTTTCCCTGCACTTTTGAATTAGTTCCGTCGATAGCCGGCTAATATTTCTCACTGCAACAGAGATCACACTTCTCGCCTTGAATGAGGCATACCCCCCGTCTAGGATGCCCACCCCATAAGGCCCTGTGCAATTTATTGCGCAGGGAAGGTGCGCAAGAAGTTGCGCACTCCTTTCTCGAAACATGCCGCTCTTATTATTTACGGCTGTTTCAAAAGTTCACGGATCGAACTTGAGCGTCACGGAAGACCAATGCACGCCAGCGCACTCAGCAAGCATTATCTGGAACTTGCCAGAAAACCGGTCAATGACAGCAATTTCGCTGGCGACGATATTCGCTACAGCAGCGAGTTCGAACTGCTGGAAACCGAGCTGGCAAAGGCCGGGGCGCTGCACCAGACCACCGGTATCGACTGGCAGAAGGTCCGCGAAGGCAGCGAGATGCTGCTCACCTCGCTGTCCAAGGACCTGCGCGCCGCCGCCTGGCTGACCTGGAGCCTGTTCCAGCGTGAATCCTTCGCCGGTTTGCAGGCCGGTCTAAGCGTTCTGCAGTACCTGTGCAGCAATCACTGGGCCGAGCTGCATCCGCGCAAGCCACGCACCCGTGCCGCCGCGATCAACTGGTTGCTGCCGCGCCTGGAGCAGACCTTTTCCGAAGACGTCCCTGTCGGCGAACAGCTACCGCTGTTCCGTGGCCTCGCCGAGCAGCTGCACGCACTGGAACAATGCCTGTCCGGCCATCTGGGCGAAGACGCACCGCTGCTGCTGCCGCTGTGCCGCCAACTCGACGGCATGGTCAAGCGCGCCAGTCAGGGGCAGGCCCAGCCCGGGACGGTCGGCGCGGCTATCGCCCAGGTGAAGCAGGTCGCCAGCCAGGTCTTCGCCCCCGGCTCACCGATCGAAAATGACAAGGAAGCGCTCAAGGCGGTGCGCAACCTGCAGGAACAGGCGCGCCCGCTGACGGCCTGGTGGCTCAAGCAGCGCACCAGCGATCTGCGCCCGCTGCGCCTCTCACGCACCCTGCTCTGGCTGAGTATCGACAGCCTGCCGGAGCACAACGGCGAGCAGGTCACCGCCCTGCGTGGGATACCTGCCGACAAGCTGGCCAACTACCGCGAACGCTTCGCCCAGGGTCTGTACGCGGACCTGCTGGTGGATCTGGAGAACAGCACCGCGCGTGCCCCGTTCTGGCTGGACGGCCAGCGCCTGGCCTGGGAGTGCCTGCAGGAGCTGGCGGCCGAACAGGCCATGCGCGAAGTGGAGATTCAGCTCGCGCTGTTCCTGCAGCGGCTGCCGCGCCTGGAGGAGCTGCGCTTTCACGACGGCATCCCGTTCGCCGATGCCGAAACCCGCGCCTGGATCAGCGGCCAGGTCATGCCCCATGTGCAGCGTGCCGCCACCACAAGACAGGAAGAGCCGCCTGCTGCTGGCAGCGTGCAGCCGAGCTGGGAGCTGGCATTGCAGGAAGCGCTGCCGCTGTTGCGCAAGGAGGGGCTCAAACCTGCCGTGCAGCAGCTCAAGCAGGGCCTGGCTCGCGCCCGTGGCGGCCGCGAGCGCTTCTTCTGGCAGCTGAGCCTCGCCCGCCTTTGCTACCAGGCGAAGAAATACGAGCTGGCCAAAACCCAGCTCGAAGCACTCGACCAGCAGCTTGAGGCCAGCGGCCTGGGCAGCTGGGAACCCGATCTCGCCCTCGAGGTACTGCGCCTGCTGCACAGCTGTTGCGAGCTGCTGCCGCAGAACCACGCCGTGCGTGAAAGCAAGGATGAGATTTACCGCAGGCTGTGCCACCTCGATCTCGAAGTGGTGCTGGATTAACGCAAAGGAGAACACCATGGCCAAAGAAGGCTCGGTTGCACCCAAGGAACGCATCAACGTCACGTTCAAGCCGGCCACCGGCAACGCTCAGGAAGAGGTCGAGCTGCCCCTCAAGCTGATGGTGCTGGGCGACTTCACCCAGCGCGCCGACGACCGCAAGATCGAGGACCGCAAGCCCATCGCCATCGACAAGAACAGCTTCGACGAGGTCCTGGCCAAGCAGGAGCTGAACCTGACCTTCGGCGTGCCGAACCGTCTGCAGGACGAGCAGACCGACGACGAACTGGCCGTGCAGCTGCGCATCAATTCGATGAAGGACTTCAACCCGGCCAATCTGGTCGAGCAGGTTCCGGAGCTGAAGAAACTGATGGAACTGCGCGACGCCCTGGTCGCACTCAAGGGCCCGCTGGGCAATGCTCCGGCCTTCCGCAAGGCCATCGAAAGCGTACTCGCCGACGACGATTCGCGTGACCGCGTACTCGGCGAACTGGGCCTGGCGGCCAAAGAGAAGCTGGACGCCTGATATCACCGACAAGGAAGCACATCTACATGACCACTAGCGCAGCCGCCGTCGAGCACGGCAACCACCTCGCCGAAGGCGGCATCCTCGACCGCATCATCGCCGAAACCCGCCTGACCCCGGACGACGAGGCCTACGACATCGCCAAGCGCGGCGTCTCGGCCTTTATCGAAGAACTGCTCAAGCCGCAGAACGAAAACGAGCCGGTGAAGAAGGCCATGGTCGACCGCATGATCGCGGAGATCGACGCCAAGCTCAGCCAGCAGATGGACGAGATCCTTCATCACCCGCAGTTCCAGGCGCTGGAATCCTCCTGGCGCGGCCTCAAGCTGCTGGTCGATCGCACCAACTTCCGCGAGAACATCAAGCTCGAGCTGCTCAACGCCTCCAAGCAGGACCTGCTGGATGACTTCGAGGACAGCCCGGAGATCGTTCAGTCCGGCCTGTACAAGCACATCTACACCGCCGAGTACGGCCAGTTCGGTGGCCAGCCGGTCGGCGCACTGATCGCCAACTATTTCTTCGACCCCAGCGCGCCCGACGTCAAGACCATGCAGTACGTCGCCAGCGTCGCCAGCATGTCCCACGCGCCATTCATTGCCGCGGCCGGTCCGAAATTCTTCGGCCTGGAAAGCTTCACCGGCCTGCCGGACCTGAAGGACCTCAAGGATCACTTCGAGGGCCCGCAGTTCACCAAGTGGCAGAGCTTCCGCGAGCAGGAGGATGCCCGCTACGTCGGCCTGACCGTGCCGCGCTTCCTGCTGCGCAACCCCTACGATCCGGAAGACAACCCGGTGAAGAGCTTCGTCTACAAGGAAAACGTCGCCGGCAGCCACGAGCACTACCTGTGGGGCAACACCGCCTACACCTTCGCCAGCCGCCTGACCGACAGCTTCGCCAAGTTCCGCTGGTGCCCGAACATCATCGGCCCGCAGAGCGGCGGCGCAGTGGAAGACCTGCCGCTGCACCACTTCGAGAGCATGGGCGAGATCGAGACCAAGATCCCGACCGAGGTGCTGGTTTCCGATCGCCGCGAGTACGAGCTGGCCGAGGAAGGCTTCATCGCCCTGACCATGCGCAAGGGCAGCGACAACGCCGCGTTCTTCTCCGCCAACTCGGCGCAGAAGCCGAAGTTCTTCGGCAACAGCGAGGAAGGCAAGACCGCCGAGCTGAACTACAAGCTCGGCACCCAGCTGCCCTACCTGTTCATCGTCAACCGCCTGGCGCACTACCTGAAGGTGCTGCAGCGCGAGCAGATCGGCGCCTGGAAGGAGCGCACCGACCTCGAACTGGAACTGAACAAGTGGATCCGCCAGTTCGTCGCCGACCAGGAGAACCCGAGCTCCGAAGTACGTAGCCGTCGTCCGCTGCGCGCCGCCCAGGTCAACGTCAGCGACGTCGAGGGCGAACCGGGCTGGTACCGCGTCAGCCTCAGCGTGCGTCCGCACTTCAAGTACATGGGCGCGGATTTCACCCTGTCGCTGGTCGGCAAGCTGGACAAGGAATAAGCACTTGAACGGATACGGCAGCCTTTTCGAACGCCTCGGCGGCGACGCCGCGCGGCGTTCCGGCTGGAGCCGCGAAGTCGCGGCAATGGCCTCGGTGGCTGCCCATCTGGCCAAGATGCTCAGCACCCGGGCGGGCAGCGTGCAGACGCTGCCCGACTACGGGTTGCCCGATCTCAACGATATGCGCCTGTCGCTGCACGACTCGCTGCAGCAGGCGCGTATCGCCATCGAACGCTTCATCGAAGCGTACGAACCCAGGCTGACCCGGGTGCGGGTGCTGTCACTGCCGCGAACCCACGACCCACTGAGCCTCGCCTTCACCATTGAAGGCCTGCTGGAGGTCGATGGCCTCAAGCGCCAGGTCAGCTTTTCCGCCAGCCTGGATGGCAGCGGACAGGTCAAGGTCCAGTAAGGAGACAACGGATGTCCGGCAAACCCGCAGCCCGCCTGGGCGACCCCACAGCCTGTCCGAAGACAGGCCATGGCACCAACCCCATTGCCGTCGGCTCACCCGACGTGCTGTTCGACGGCCTGCCGGCCGCGCGCCAAGGCGACGCCTCCGCCTGCGGCGGTGCGATGGCCAGCGCGGTGATTCCCAACGTGCTGATTGATGGCAAACCAGCGGCGGTGGTGGGCAGTGTGGGGAACCACGGCAATGTCGTCACCGCAGGCTCGGGGACGGTGATCATCGGCAGCGGTCACAGCCCGGCGCCTTTCCTCGCACCCGAAGCGCTTGGCATTGCGACCGCTGCAATTGCTGCGGCAACCAGCGCGGTCAAGTCCCTTCTTCCGGCCACACCGCTAGCCCGCGCCTGGCAGGAAGAGCCGGGGGACCTAGCGCCTTTGGGCCTGGAAGAAGAAGACGAGGAAGAGGAACTGGTCGAGCAGCCGCAGCAACAGGCGCGCCAGGGCATCACCCTGCGAATCGGCGTGTTCTTCGACGGCACCGGCAACAACCTGGCCAATGCTGCCGTGACCGAAAAGTGCCGCCGCGACGACCTGACATTGCTGGACGAGCGCACCCTTGGCGAAGTCGTCGACTACTGCCGGGCTCATGGCTTCGGCGGCAGCGAAGGCAACGGTTTCTTCACCCAGACGCCCGACAACAGCTACGGCAACGCGCCGAGCAACGTAGCGCAGTTGTTCGACCTGTACCAGGACGATGCGACCCGGAGCTTGGCGAAGGACGAGCGTAGCGCCAGCATCAAGGCCTATCTCGAAGGCATCGGCACCAGCAGCGGTGCTGCGGACTCGATATACGGGCAGGCTACAGGCATGGGCGATACCGGTGTGGGGGCTCGGGTGATCCAGAGCCCGAACACGATCCGCGTACAGCTGGGCCTATTTGCGGAAAGCAATCCCAACGTGCAGATCGACGCGCTGGAGTTCGATATTTTCGGATTTAGCCGCGGTGCAGCAGCAGCCCGCCACTTCGCCAATGAGGTACTCAAAGCCAACGGTGGGGTGCTGGCTGAGCTCCTGCGGCCAGGCCAGTTCGGTCTGTCAGAAGACTTCGAATGGAGCGGCCAGGCCTGCATCAACTTTATCGGTCTGTTCGATACGGTGGCAGCAGTGGTCGACCCAATGGGGTGGGACTTCAGCCCTGCGGACCATCTCAATCGAGGCATCAACCTGTACCTGCCTCCGGGTTGCGCACGCAAGGTAATCCAGCTCACGGCTCGAGATGAGATGCGCTGGAACTTCGCGCTCAATAGCGTGGCTCCGCATCACCAGGAGATAGCGCTTCCCGGCGCGCACTCGGATATCGGTGGTGGCTATCTTCCGATTGCCCGGGAAAAGCTGATCTTGAGTCGTCCTGTCAGCTCCACGGTGCCCGCTGGTACGCCTATTGAAAGCACGCACGCCTGGCGTGAAACCAGCCGTCAATACGAGAAGTGGATGGCTCTCGGGCTACCGGAAGATCAGCTTAAAAAAGAGGTTCGCCGCATCCGCAAACTCAACCCCCGCGGCGTCAACCATCCACCGGAGGACTGGGTATTAGGCCTGGTAACTATTGACCGTCAGATACGCGGCGAGTTGGCGCTGGTGTATTTGCGTGTGATGCGGGAACTAGCAGTGCAGCAAGACGTTCCTTTCGACTTCATCGATGAAAGGGAAAGAGCAATCGCACTGCCCAAGGAGCTTCAGAAAATTGCCGATAAGCTGATGGCTTTTTCCAAAGGAGGCCGTTACGACCTGGATAAAAATGAAGAACGCTTGCTTCGGAGAAACTACATCCACCTGTCAGCGAACTGGAAGCCCTCTGGCGGTCTGCTTATCAGCAAGCCTGCACCCAACGTCCGTCTGATCTACAACAACCAGCCACAGCAAGGCTACCCCGAATGAAGAATCTCTTTCTCGCTTGCGTACTCGTCCTGCTCAGTGGCTGCGCGAGCAGCCAGGCCCAACCCAGGCTGCCTTTCGACACTTGGTATGCGGGCGTTATCGCGCCCGACTATATGGAAGTCTGGGTAGAGAGCGTGGATGTAATCGACCGCCGTGGACTGGCTTACGAAAGAGTCGGTGGCGGCGTGCCATCCTATGCAAGCGTCGTAGCCGGATGGCCATCGCATCCGGCGGGAACCGCCGGGAAGGGCCTACGTGGCATCGACCTACCGGAGATCATCTTTGTGCGCTGGCAATCACTGGTCGAACCGCAGACCTATAACGTGCGCATCAATGTTCCCGAATGGGTGCGTGAGGAGATGCTCAAGCCTCAGGCTCCTTACTGCCGTGGCGAGAAAAGAGTCGTCGAAGGGATGTATCGCAGGGTTATAACCATCGGCGTGGCCCCTGGAGGCATCGCCAAGGCCTGGGTAGGCGGTCCCTGCCTGCAATCCATCGAAATAGGTCGCTTCGAAGCGGCCATCAGCAAGGTCGGGCCGTACGGCGGGAAATCCAACGGAGAACATCGTCCGCTCTCCGACAAAGCCAAGGCCTATATCGAGCAACACGGGGTGCCCTATGGCTCGTGGTAAAACCTCCTCACGCTGCGCCCGCCTGGCGCTGGTAGCCCTCGCGCTGACTTTGACCGCCTGCACCAGCACCTCTCCACCACCGCGCGAACTGGCCGGGCGCTACGAACTGGTCGGCGTGGTGGAAATGGGCTCGCAGCTGCTGCTCCATGAACAGGGCACGTTCGAGGCGGTGCTCTACTACGGCAGCCTCGACATCCAGGGTCGAGGACGCTGGGCAATGGTGGACGGGCAGATCGAGTTGAGCGAACGCGGTCTGAGGGCGTTTTTTGACGGGATGAGACTCGTGCCAAGCGGCAACTGCCTGCTCGTGGATATGGATACCTCCACGGGATGCTACCGCCGACGCTAGACGCAATCCGCGCAAGCGCCGGACACGGAACGACAAGGATGAATCGTTAGACATGTCTTTCAACCATTACTACCAGAGCGAACTGACCGCCCTGCGCCAACTAGGCAAGCGCTTCGCCGAGCGCAGTCCGGCACTGGCGCCGTTCCTCGGGCAGGCCGGGCGCGACCCGGATGTCGAGCGTCTGCTCGAAGGTTTCGCTTTTCTCACCGGGCGGCTGCGGCAGAAGCTCGATGACGAGCTGCCGGAGCTGACCCACTCGCTGATGCATCTGCTGTGGCCGAACTACATGCGCCCGCTGCCGGCCTTCAGCATGCTGCAGTTCGATACTTTGAAACGACCCGGCCCGGCGCTGACGGTGCCGCGCAATACGCCGGTGGAATCCAATCCGGTGCAGGGCGTCAGTTGCTGCTTTCGCACCGCCTACGCCACCGAGGTGCTGCCGCTGGCATTGCAGGCGCTGGAGTATTCGGTCAAGGGCACCGGCGCGCTGCTCAGCCTGCGCCTGCAGATGAGCGCCGATGGCCATCTCGGCGAGATCGGACTCAGCCATCTGCGCCTGCATCTGGCGGGCGAGCCCTATATCAGCCAGCTGCTCTACCTCAGCCTGTTACGCCACCTTGGCGGCATCGAGCTGGTGCCGCTGAACGAGCAGGGCAAACCGTTGACCGGCTCCGATGGCCGACCGCTGACGCCCTTGCAGCTCAACGCCAAGCAGGTCGAACCGGTGGGATTCGCCGAGGATGAGGCGCTGATCCCCTACCCGCTCAACACCTTCCGCGGCTATCGCTACCTGCAGGAATATTTCGCCTTCCCGGACAAGTTCCTCTTCGTCGACCTCAAGGGTCTGGAGGTCATCCAGCGCATCCCCGAGGATCTGCTCAAGCAGGCCCGCGGTCTGGAGCTGCGCTTCGACATTCACAAGGCCGGCGTGCAGCGCATACGTCCGACGCTGGACAACGTGCGCCTGTACTGCACACCGGTGGTCAACCTGTTCCCGCACGATGCCATCCCGATCCGCCTGGACGGCAAGCAGGACCAGTACCTGCTACTGCCAGCCGAGTACGATACGCAACAATGCGGCGTGTTCTCGGTGGATCGGGTGACCGGCTGGAAACCCGGCGGCATGGGCTACGAAGAATACGTGCCGTTCGAATCCTTCGAACATGACGCCAGCTTCGATGTGCCGGTGGCCCGCCCGCACTACAGCGTGCGCCAGCAGCCTTCGCTGCTCGGAGAAGGGCAGGAAACCTGGCTCAGCTTCGGCCTGCGCAACCTCGACCAGCACGAGACGCTGTCCATCGAGCTGACCTGCACCAACCAGAACCTGCCGCGCCAACTGAAGCTCGGCGACATCTGCAAGCCCAGCGAAGACACCCCGGAGTTCCTCAGCTTCCGCAACATCTCGGCGGTCACCCCGAGCTACGCCCCTCCGCTGCAGCGCGACTATCTGTGGAAGCTGATCAGCAACATGTCGCTGAACTACCTGTCGCTGGCCAACGTCGAGGCGCTCAAGGTGATCCTCGAGACCTACGACCTGCCGCGCTATTACGACAAGCACGCCGAGAACGTCAGCCGGCGGCGCCTCGGCGGCCTGACGCACATCGCCCACCAGCACGTCGATCGCCTGCATCGCGGGCTGCCGGTGCGCGGCGTACGCACCGAACTGACCATGAACCAGGACGGCTTCATCGGTGAGGGCGATCTGTTCCTCTTCGCCTCGGTGCTCAACGAATTCTTCGCTCTCTACGCCAGCCTCAACTCGTATCACGAGCTGCGCGTGCAGAGCACACAGGGAGAGGTGTACCAATGGACGCCGCGCATGGGTCAGCAACCGCTGCTCTGAAACCGCTCAACCGCGGCATCCGCGAGTACAGCCTGTTCCAGGGCGTGCTGCTGGTGCTCGATCGCCTGCGCCAGCTCAATCCCGGCCTGGACGACGAGGCGCTCTACGAGCGCCTGGAGTTTCAGGCCAACCCGAGCCTGGGCTTTCCCGGCAGCGATATCGAGCAGGTGCAGTTCCTCCAGGAGCATGGCGAGTGGCGCGCGCGCCTGCGCATCAACCTGGTCAGCCTGTTCGGCGCCGGATCGCCGCTGCCAGCCTTCTATGGCGAACAGGCACTGGGCGACAGCGAGGACGGCAACCCGACCCGCGACTTTCTCGACCTGTTCAACAATCGCCTGCAGCGCCTGCTGCTGCCGATCTGGCAGAAGTACCGCTACCGCGCCCGCTTCACCAGCGGCGCCCATGACCCCTTCTCGGAGCAGCTGTTCGCCCTGGTCGGGCTCAGCGGCGAGGCGATCCGCAACGCGCCGGAGCTGAACTGGAAGCGCCTGCTGCCCTATCTCGGCCTACTGAGCTTGCGCGCGCACTCGGCGGCACTGATCGAATCGGTGCTGCGCTACTACTTCAAGCACGCCGAGCTGAACATTGAGCAATGTCTGGAGCGCCAGGTGGAAATCCTCGGCGAGCAACGCAACCGTCTCGGCCAGGCCAACAGCCAGCTGGGCGAAAGCCTGGTGCTCGGCGAGCGGGTCCGCGACCGCGGCGGCAAATTCCGCATCCATATCCGCCAGCTGGACTGGAACCGCTTCCACGAATTCCTCCCCATCGGCAGCGGCTACCAGCCGCTCTGTGCGCTGGTGCGCTTCACCCTGCGCGATCCGCTGGATTACGACCTGCGCCTGGAGCTTCGCCCGGACGAGATCCGTGAACTGCGCATCGGCGCCGACAACAACTGCCGCCTCGGCTGGACCAGCTGGCTCGGGCGTGAACGCGCCGACGGCCTGGTCACCCTGGGCAGCCAGACTCATTAAGGAAGATGAAAATGATCAACGTCGATCTGCAACAGCTGGTACAGGCGCTGGACGCCGAGACCAAGCGCGATCTGGAAGGCGCCGCCGAACGCTGCGTGGTGCGTGGCGGCAGCAAGATTCTCGTCGAGGACCTGCTGCTTGGCCTGCTCGAGCGTTCCGATGGATTGCTCAAGCGAGCCTTGCTGGATGCCGAGGTGGACGCCGGCGCACTGGCTCAGGCGCTGCAGCCGCGAGGCGAGCACAGCGAGTCGCGCAACCCGGTGTTCTCCACCGAACTGGTGCAATGGCTGCAGGATGCCCTGCTGGTGGCGAGCCTGGAGCTGGGGCAGAGCCAGATCGACCAGGCTGCGCTGATCCTCGCGCTGCTGCGCAATCCGCTGCGCTATGCAGGCAGCCATTACCAGCCACTGCTGGCCCGGCTGGATGCCGAGCGCCTGCGCGACTTCGCTCTCAGCCAGCAGCCGCAAGGCAGCACGGGCAAACCTGCCGCCGGTGGCGAATCCAACCTGGCGCGCTTTACCCACAACTTCACCCAGCAGGCCCGCGACGGCAAGCTCGACCCGGTGCTCTGCCGCGACTCGGCAATCCGCCAGATGATCGACATCCTTGCCCGGCGGCGGAAGAACAATCCGATCGTGGTCGGCGAGGCCGGGGTCGGCAAGACCGCCATCGTCGAAGGCCTGGCGCTGCGCATCGCCAGCGGGGAAGTGCCTGCGACACTCAAGGGCGTCGAGCTGCTCTGCCTCGACCTCGGCCTGCTGCAGGCCGGTGCCAGCGTGAAGGGCGAATTCGAACGCCGTCTGCAGGGCGTTATCGACGAAGTGAAAGCCTCACCCAAGCCGATCATCCTGTTCATCGATGAGGCGCACACCCTGATCGGCGCCGGTGGCCAGGCCGGCAGTGGCGATGCGGCCAACCTGCTCAAGCCGGCCCTGGCACGCGGCGAGCTGCGCACCATCGCTGCGACGACCTGGAGCGAGTACAAGAAATATTTCGAGAAGGACCCGGCCCTGGCCCGGCGCTTCCAGCCGGTGCAATTGCACGAGCCGAGCGTTCAGGAAGCCGTCACCATTCTGCGCGGGCTGGCGCCGGTCTATGAAAAGAGCCACGGCATCTACCTGCGCGACGATGCGGTCGCGGCCGCCGCCGAGCTATCGGCTCGCTACCTAGCTGGCCGACAGCTGCCGGACAAAGCAGTGGACGTACTGGATACCGCCTGCGCACGGGTGCGCATCAGCCTCGCCGCCGCGCCCGAGGCGCTGGAACGCCTGCGTGGCGAGGTCGCCGAAGGCGAGCGTCAACGTGAAGCCATGCGCCGCGATCTGGCCGTCGGCCTGCCGGTCGACGCGGCCGCCCTCGAGCGGCTGGAGCAGCGCCTGATCGCGGCGGGGGACGAGATCGAGCAGCTGGAAACCCGCTGGGCCAAGCAGCGCCTGCTCGCCGAGCGCCTGCTCGACCTGCGCAAGCGCACGGCCGAAGCCCGCAGCGCTGCAAACGAGGACGGCGAGGTCCCATCGCTCGATGAGCTGGAGACCGAACTGCGCGCCGTACAGGCCGAACTTGCCGCAGCCCAGGCCAAGCAGCGACTGGTCAGCCATGAGGTCTGTCCGCGCCTGGTGGCCGAGGTGATCAGCCACTGGACCGGTGTGCCGCTGGCGCAGCTGGCCCGTGAACACAACGCGCAGGTCGCCAACTTCGCCGCCGACCTGCGCGCCCGCGTGCGCGGGCAGGAACAGGCTGTGGAAGCGCTGGATCGCGCCATGCGCGCGGCAGCGGCCGGGCTGAACAAGCCCGACGCTCCGGTGGGCGTGTTCCTGCTGGTCGGCCCCAGCGGCGTCGGCAAGACCGAAACCGCCCTGGCGCTGGCCGACCTGCTGTACGGCGGCGAGCGCTTCCTCACCGTGATCAATATGTCCGAGTTCCAGGAGAAGCACAGTGTTTCCCGCCTGATCGGCGCACCTCCGGGTTATGTCGGCTACGGCGAAGGCGGCATGCTCACCGAAGCGGTGCGGCAGAAACCCTACTCGGTGATCCTGCTCGACGAGGTGGAGAAGGCCGATCCGGATGTGATGAACGTCTTCTATCAGATCTTCGACAAGGGCGTGGCGAATGACGGCGAAGGCCGCGAGATCAACTTCCGCAACACCCTGATCCTGATGACCAGCAACCTCGCCAGCGAGCGCATCGCCAGTTTCTGCACCGCCGGGCAGCGGCCGACTGCCGAGGACCTGGAACTGGCGATACGCCCACAGCTGTCGCAGCACTTCAAGCCGGCGCTGCTGGGGCGCATGCGGGTGGTCCCCTACTACCCTATCGCTGGCGCGGTGCTCGACGAATTGGTCGCGCTCAAGCTTGTGCGCTTCGGTGAGCGGTTGCAGCGGCGCCAGCTGCAGTTCAGCCATTGCCCGGCGCTGGTCACGCACCTTTCCGAGCGCTGCGACGACAGCGACAGCGGTGCGCGCCTGATCGACCATCTGATCGAGCAGCACCTGCAACCGCTGGTGGTGGACCGTCTGCTCGATGCCATGGCCAGTGGCGAGCCGCTGCAGCAGGTGCATGCCACGCTGAATGGCGACGGCGCGCTGGTCTGTGAGTTCGCCTGAGATGTCCGCGATGTTCAATCAGGTGCCGCAACCACTGCGCTATGCCGAGGCCCTGCTCGGTCGCTTCGCCGGTCTGGCACGCGCGGCGAATGCCGACAGCCTGCTCGGTGGGCTGGTGGAAACCGCAGCGCAGCTAAGCGATTGCCAGCTCAGCCAGCTCTATCTGCTGGACGCCACCCACACTCGCCTGACGCTCTGCGCTGAATGGCACAACGGCCTGCTGCAGCCACGCGAAGCCACCAGTCTGCCGAGTGATTACGACGGCGAGCAGCTGCTGCAGTATTGTCTGTGCCAGAACCAGACCCTCTGCCTCAGCGAACTGGACAGCAGCCTGCATGCTTCGGGTTTCCTGCCGGATAGCCCGAAACCGTGGCGCAGCCTGCTCTGCCTGCCGCTGCAGGACGAGCAGCAGCGCGTCGCCGGCCTGCTGCTCACGGCCAGTACCGAGTCGCGCGAGCTGCACGGCTTCAGCGGTTCGCTGTCCCAGCTCGGCGCTTTCGGCCTCACCCAGCTGCATCTGCTCCAACGCCTGCGCGCGCCCGGCAGCACCACGCCACCTGCCGCGCCAGTCAGCCCCTGCGCCAGCGGTTACGGCCTGATCGGCGACAGCCCACGCATGCGCGCGGTCTACCAGTTGATCGGCAAGGTGCTGCACAGCCCGGTCAACGTGCTGCTCACGGGAGAAACAGGCACTGGCAAGGAACTGGTGGCGCGTGCCATTCACGATTGCGGGTTTCGCCGCAGCAAGCCCTTCGTCGTACAGAACTGCGCCTCGCTGCCTGAGCAGCTGTTGGAAAGCGAACTGTTCGGCTACCGCAAGGGCGCCTTCACCGGTGCCGACCGCGACCGCAGCGGCCTGCTTGATGCGGCGAACGGCGGCACGCTGTTTCTCGACGAGATCGGTGACATGCCGCTGCTGCTGCAGGCCAAGCTGTTGCGCGTGCTGCAGGAAGGCGAAGTGCGCCCGCTGGGCTCCACCGAAACCCACAAGGTCGACGTGCGCATCGTCGCCGCCACCCACCGCGACCTGCGCAGCCAGGTGGAGAACGGCCTGTTTCGCGAGGATCTGTTCTACCGCCTCTCGCACTTCCCCATCGAACTGCCGCCGCTGCGCGAGCGCGACGAGGACATCCTGCGCCTGGCCCGGCATTTCGCCGACAAGGCCTGCGCGTTCCTGCAGCGCGATCTGTGTCGCTGGTCCGACGCCGCGCTCGAACGTCTGGCAGGCTACGCCTTCCCCGGCAACGTGCGGGAATTGAAGGGCTTGGTGGAGCGTGCAGTGCTGCTCTGCGAGGGCGGTGAGCTGCTGCCGGAACACTTAAATCTGCATGTGGAAGCAAGCCTGGACAGCAGCCTGAACCTGCGCGAACGCATGGAGCGGGTCGAACGCAGCCTGCTCATGGATTGCCTGCGCAAGAACGGCGGCAACCAGAGCCAGGCTGCCCGCGAACTCGGCCTGCCGCGGCGCACCCTGCTGTATCGCATGGAACGGCTGAATATCAGCCCGGCCGATCTCTAAGGAAGGAAAGACGCCATGTTCAACCCCGCCAACCAGGCCCACTTCACACTTTCCCTCGAAGGCGTCGAGCACGACTTCAAGGTGCTCGAATTCCAGGGCCGCGAGGCCATCAGCCAGCCCTATCGTTTCGACCTGGAACTGGTCAGCGAGCGCTCCGACCTGGATCTGGAAAGCCTGCTGCATCGCCCGGCCTTCCTCGCCTTGGCGCCGGACGGCAGCGGTATTCATGGGCTGGTACATCAGGCCGCTCAGGGTGAATCCGGCCAGCGCCTGACCCGCTATCGGCTCACGCTCGTGCCGCAGCTGGCCTATCTTGCCCATCGCACCAACCAGCGCATCTTCCAGCACCTGACGGTGCCGCAGATCATCGCCCAGGTGCTCGAGGAGCATGGCATCCAGGCCGATGCCTACCGCTTCCAGCTCGGCCCGGTGATCTATCCGCCGCGCGAATATTGCGTGCAGTACGACGAATCGGACCTGCACTTCATCCAGCGCCTGTGCGAGGAAGAGGGCATCCACTATCACTTCCAGCACAGCGCGGCCGGTCATGCCCTGGTCTTCGGCGACGACCAGACGGTCTTCCCCAGGCTCGCCGCCACCGCCTACCAGCAGGACAGCGGCCTGGTCGCCGACCAGCCGGTGATCAAGCGCTTCGGCCTGCGCCTGGAAACCCGCACCAGCCGCGTCACGCGCCGCGATTACGATTTCGAAAAGCCACGTCTGACCATGGAAGCCTCGTTCCACAGCGACTTCCAGCCCGACCTTGAAGATTACGATTACCCCGGCCGCTTCACCGAGCGCGCCCGCGGCAAGCACCTGTCGCAACGCGCCCTGGAGCGCCACCGCCACGAC